>SDBV01003331.1_pt1 | contig 23771 bp, 18 predicted proteins | sample 2277081 | NCBI WGS metagenome assembly SDBV01 (sample SAMN10402039, study PRJNA504765) | marine sediment metagenome | isolation source: marine sediment core GS10_PC15, 223 cmbsf | place: Arctic Ocean: Southern Knipovich Ridge | collected 2010 | reverse complement strand
CCGTTTCAGCCGCCGAGGCAATTATTTTTTCCCGCTGCTCGTTCAGCGCTTGCACATCGACTTCCAGCTTGTCGACATCCGCCGACAGGGTTTCACGCAGGCCCGCCAAGTCCGTCAGTTCAGTCTTCGCGATTTCTATCGCGGCAAACAGCTCGGTCGCCTTCACTTTGTCTTCCTCGGAAATAACGACCTCCGCGCCGGCCGCGGCGGCCGGGAAGGGAAGCTTGCCGGAACCGAATGCCAGAAGCACATAGCCCCGGGCCACGCCATCCTGCACCAGCAGCCCGACCTTGTCGCCAGGCCGCACGTATTGCCCGGCGATCAGCCGTTCGGTGTTGCTTACGCCGTCAGATATGGATTCAATGAATTCAAAGGCATTTTCGTCGTCGATATCGATCGTCTCGACAACGTCGAGACCATTGCCGGTGAGGGTTTTTGTGGCTTCGTCCAAGCTCAGATCGTTCACGGACACCTCGAATCGAAAATCGGGCTGAACCTTCGGAGGAAATCCCAAGTCCGGAACTTTTAATTTTCGCCAAAATTCCAGGAAATCGAGATTCCTGTAGAAATCTGGATTGTATGTTAAATCCGGTATGACGACTCCAGCCTTTTCCTCCTCCTGACCACAGCAAGCGAGGGAAAGCTGTTTCGCCACGTCATCGCGACTTTCGCCAATGAAGTGCTGCAGCGCGCGCGATGTCATCGCTTGTTTGCGGCAGCAGAACGGACAGACATCTTCAAGAAAAAACCCTCCTTGCACTTCGAAGCCGCCCCGCAAACAGGCGATCGGAACAAAGTACGGCTCCTTGCCCAACTCCGGCGGACAGGTCGGGAACAGCGCCTCGCACAGACAGCGGCGCAGCCGTTCCTCTTCGCTCTCGGTAAAGACGGTAAAGACGGCCGTCGCCAACTGCATCTGGAGTACTTGACGGGCCGTACCCCTGGAATTGCCAAACGGATTGTCCTGTTCGGCTTTTTTCGCGCGAGCCCTGTATTTATCGATTTCCTGCTGGGAAGCGACCTTCTCGAATTCCGTGGCGAGCAGGGCATTGAACTTCACGGCACGTTTCGCCTCGGCCTCCGTCAGTTTGGCCGATCCGCCAAAAGCCCCGTCCCCCGACATCGACAGCAGAATTTTGCCGGCCACGAGCCGCTCTGGTTGGAGAAGATTAGCGATCACGTCCTCGATATTGATAATCGTTTTGTCTCCCAGACACTTCCGGGCGGATTCCATGAAACCCGGGTCGTCGGGACCGAACGCGAGGCCGCGCGGCACGATATAGACCGAAACCTTGCCGCCCTCATCCGCGGCAAGGGCGAGGCACACCTCGTCTAATTTCAGAGCCTTCTGCAATTCCTCGGCGGAATTGAACAGGATTTCCTTTTTCAGTTCCAGCTTGCTCAGGTCGAACGCGTCACCGTCAAACCGCGTGACCCGGCCGGACCGGTCCATGAAGGCCCCGGCGGAGATATTCACCATGCCGGTCTGGGGTTTCACCAGTGAAGGAACGAGGCCGCACAACACACCCCAATCGAACATCAGCCGGAATGAGGCATGAACCGAAAAGTCGATCTTGCACAGGGCGTCCAACGCGGCCTGAACATTCCCCGAGTTGCCGTAAATTTCGCAAGTCGGTTTGAAGGCAACGTCATCGGCGGAAATACTGCACAGATTGTCCAGCGCTTCCTGAACGTTCTCTGCATTCGCATAGAGCTTGGGACACATGTTATCGAACCCGACATGAGTGGCCGGCAGGTTCGAGAGGACCGGAAACGACAGCTTGCGGATTTCCGCGTCCGTTGGCGGCATTATCTTGCTTTGGTCATTGACCCGAAACAGGACGCAATAATGATGCTCTACGCCAACCGGCTTATCCTGAACCAGATGAACGCGGTCTTCCGCCTCCAGTGCAAAGCGGCGCAGTTCCACCAGCCAGTAATCGCCCGCCATGATCGCGCCGCCGAGGTTAAGGGCGGCATCGAAGGCGTCAACCTTGAGTTTTATGGTGTTTCCGTCAAGGGTTATCGTCCCGCCGCCCATTGTAATCGGATCGATGATTCCGCTGGTATCGATCACCGCCTGCCCGTCCCAGCGGCGTACGAACGGCCAGGCTTCCGGCGCGGCGTTCAGGTCGGCGACAAAAACAGACCGTTCGGCGTCCGCGGCGTTGGCGAAAACGCCGAGGTGGCTTTCGGTGATTTCCGAGTAGAATTCATAAACTTTGTTGACGCGCTTGAATACTGCGGGGTCGACATCGCGTGGCGCAATGGCCGCGGCGTTTTCGATCGACCAGGCGAGCGTGATCGTGCCCGGCGCTTCGGGTGTTCCTTCAACGTCGATAACCTCCAGCCGCCAGAGCTCATTGGGGACGATTTGATCGACGCTGACGACCTCCGCGCAAGGATCGCATTCGTCGACGATAGTATTTACATTGCGTGGCGTGATCTCGAGAGTCGCCGTTCCGATCCGCGGAAAATTAACGGTGCCGGCCTCGATCTGCTTCAACACGTCATCCGTAAGTGGGGCGGCCTTCAACTGGGTCATGGTCCGGGTACGAAAAGCGGTCACCGCGCCATGCAGGCCGGCATCGGCGAGATAAGGGTCTTCGAGCGGATACACGGGCCGCTCCCAGATATCCGCATAGATCACCTGGTCGACATCCTCGGGCAATTCGGGGCTTTCGGGAAAATCGGCTTGCTCGGAGAACAAGGCAAGCGGGTCGTTCGGATCGGGGTCAGCAATAGCGGCAAAGTCCCCGCGCACGCCGTCCGCATAAATCACCCCTTCGCGCAAGAACAGGCTGCCATCCTCGGCGATGGCCACGGCGCCGCCCTCCCCGGGAACGCCATCCTTGATGCTGTCGTCGCCAAGGTTGTCGGTCTGGTCCTGGCTGATTCTGGACCTCTCATCGAGATCGGCGTCGGTCACCATGCCGCCCTGGATATGGTAAACCCCGGAATACCGTTCTTTTTGACGATGGCTTTCGCGTGAGATCAGCGATTTCATGGCATGATCCTCCCTGTCTTATTGCGTAGCCGCGGCCGGACGGGCCAGCCGGGGGTCGTAGCGAATGGCGATTTCCTGCCCAAGGGGCAGGAAATCCCTGAGTTTCAGCTTCACCGCCCGCAATTGCGCGCTGTGATAGAGGTGGTGGCCGGCGCCCATTTCCCCGTCATCCTCGGCACCCTGGCGAATGGCCAGCGTTGTTGTGAGATCGAGAACGCCACATCCCGATTCCCCAAAATTGGCCGGCCGGAACACGCAGTCGGGTCCGTCCCGAAAATAGAGCCGGATAAAGTTCGGGTCATCGGTCGTATTGGTCGGGATGTTTTGCGCGAGACAACCGGCAAGGGCTGCCCGGTCGGGCAGGCGGGAATAGCGCACGCAGGTTTCCATTTCGTCGCAGTTCACGCCAGTCAGGTCACCGACAAACAGGCAGTCCGAGGCCCAGAGCCGCTCTAATTTGGTCGTCTCCATTACCGTACAATGGAGAAGCTGAGCGAACCCGGATTCACCGACGATTTCGCGGAGCAGACAGTCGTGCGCCTCTACCATCGGATGGTCGCCCGGAGCACCGAGATCGAGTATCTTCACGGCGCATTTTGACAAAACCAGGCGGGTTTCATGCAGGTTGTTCGATGTGACCTTTATCGTTCCCGTGAACAGAAGATTTTCGAATTCGATCAAGAGGTCGGCGGGAATGGTGAGATCACCGGTAATGACGAGTTTATCGGGCGCCGGAGACTTCAGGTTGCCTTCGTTATCCAAGTCATCCCCGATGGCCTTTAAAACTTCCTGCGGCCCGTAAGACTGAACCTTGTCCGTTTCGTTCAGGTCAAAGTCGAAGGGATTGTCCGCGACCGGAACCTCCCTGAGATTCGGCTCGAAAAACCCATGCGGCGGGCGAATGTGAATCAGGCAGCGGCGGGGATGCGGGCCGACATCGGGATAATCCGGGTTGCGCAAATCCGGGGTGCGTAGCGAGGTGTCGTCATAGGCGCCGGCAAAACAGGGAACGCCATGGCGGGCTCGCGGTTTCCAGTGGCTCACCACCGGGGCTGCGATGGTGCCATCATCTTTATCCCGGTCTGGCGTGACAAGCCGGTAAAGCGGATTGGCGCCATTGGGGTCCAGTATGGCGCGATTGGTCACACGTAAATCAGGCGTTCCCAGGGGCCAGGAAGCCGGCCCCAGGGGATCGCCATCCCCAATCACGTCAGCCGGGCTGGTGAAGGGCGGCAGATCCAGGCGGGGAGTCAGCAGAACCCGCCGCCAGCCCTCCACCAGAACCGTTTCCGCGCCGCTCACCACATCGGCGATGTTGTCGATATTCCGCGGCGTTCCCTTGGTCTTGAACCATGCGACCGCGTTGTTGAGTTCTTCGACCCGCCTCACGGGGTCGGGGGCCAGAAGTTCGGCTCCCACCAGTTCGGCAAGGTAGGGCAGCAGCCAGGTCTGGATTTTAAGCCTGTTGCCATGTTCGTCGACCGGGATGTCGGGCGCCTCGGCAAAGGCGTCGGCATAGGCCTGCTCCGTCGTCCCGCGGATAAGATCCAACAGATGTCCGAAGCCGTGCAGATAAGCCTCCAGATCGCCAAGCTCACCCCCTTCCGCCGGATCCAGAAAGCGGTATTCTTCGGGCAATTGCCGGTAGAGAAGAAGCCCGGCCCTGGTTTTCAGATCTTCTACGGTAATCATGTCAGCATCCCCACAGCGACCGTGACACCGGTAATATCCAAGAGGACGGCCACCTGATTTTCCCTGGGGAAGATGGCCACAAGGCGGTCGGAAATTTTCGCCTCCCACGGGGAGGGTGACGTGCCGGACTCGGCGGTAAACTCGGTGATGGTCACGGAGGACACGCCCTGGACCCGCTCCATCGCCGCAAGAATCTCAGCCACGTAGACAGGCTGACCCAGACTCCGGTTGTTCAGCGCGAATTCCGCAACCAGCGCGGCCTCGGTGTCGCCTTTGACATCGGCTATTTCGTAACGGCCGGTATCGACATTGATTTTCACACGCATTTGCATCGACACGCTCACATAGCCGGTGATGGTCACCTTTACGTTCGGCAGGGCCCGGCTTTCGACAAAATCGACCAGGTCCCGTTTCAGAGTCGGAGTCACAATGCCGCCATTGGCCGGAACGATGACGACATCCACCTGGTCGACCGCGCCCGGGTTGAGAACTTCCCGCGCTTTTGCCTGCCAGACGCTCGAATGCCGTTTGCACAGTCTTTCAATATCCTTGAGCGACACGGCTCGCCCGTTCGCCGCCAGATGGGAGGGCGCACTCTCGCGGATATCCGAAACCGGCTCGCGGTCGGCGCCGCCGGCCGAAGTGAAGGGCTGAACAACGGCGGTCACGAACCGATTCTTCTTCATCGGCTTGGTAAAGCTCCAGGGCGGTATGCCGGTACCCTTGGCGCCGACGCCGACCCGGTGGCGGGAAACCGCGACATTGTTGGTTCCGCTCGGCAACCGCCTGCGGAAATGGATCTGCAGGGTGTCGTCTTCATTCAGTGCGACCGACCAGGCGTCTTCGCCTTCCGCCGTCGGATCGCTGATATCGCGAAACTCCCATTTGACGCCGTCCACGGTCACATCCATATCCGGCGCCACCCCGGACAAGGAGGCATTCGACGGGACAAAACTGACTTCGGTGATCTTGAACTGGAAACTCTGGCGTTTCTGCGCCGCGTCGCCGGAGCCAAGTATCTTGGGATCCTTGGTTTCGCCGTGCGAGATATCGACCGTGTTCAGGTAAAAGCGCGTCCAACCGGCTTTCCAGTCGGAGAAATCCTGCTCGCTTGCCACGGTTATCACCAGAATCGAACCGTCCAGTGTCACCGATATCAGGCTGGCCTGGGCGGCGCACGGCTTGCCACCTTCCTCATTCACAACGATGATATTGCGACCTGTTTTCACCAGGTTCCGGGCGTCGGGCGACAGGTCTTTCAGACGACAGATACCGTCTTCGATCGCGGCGTCCTGGTTGCGGTCATAATCAGCCGGGCGCAGGGTCAGTGTCATAGGCCCAAAGAACTCGGTCGTTTCGTGCGGAGAGGGCGGAGCATCGCTGAACTCGATGTAATAGACATCCGCCTCCACACGAATAACAGACACTCTGTGAGCCGTGAGTTTGCCTGTGTCCACCGGCCGGGCCACGTACCAGTCTCCCTGGCTGAGAGATTTCGGCGGTTTCCCTTCAAAGCGGACCGAGTTCGCGGGCGTTAGCACGTCTTCCGGAAGATTGCCGACAACCTTGCCGGGGTCCACCTTTGTACCGGCGATTTTGGCGTAGCCATAACCGGATGAATCGTCTAGCGAAACGTATTTTTGGGCGATTTTTATATCATGAGTTTCACGGGGATCGCCTGGCCCAAAGGATATGACCGGATCGCCCGCCCCCCCAGATCTTTTGAAATAGAGTTTTTTAATCTCCAGTGGAGTTTCCATAATATCCTTTGATCCAGCGGCAAATGGGATGAAGGCCTCCACTTCAACATCTCCCGAGGCCGTATTGGGGGGGACCTCCAGGGTGAGGACGTCGCCCGAACTGTCCTTGACGACAGCCAAAATGGGCTGTTGCACGCCGCCGTCATCGGTATAGGTAATCTCGACAATTGCCCCCGCCGAGTAACTTCCCGCCGTGGCGAGCTGGATAACAATTTGGTTGCCGGTGGTGCTCGGCAGGCCAAGCTGAACACCGTCCGGCTCGATCAGAAGGAAAGCACCTCCTTTTTTCAGTTTTTCGGTAGGCTTCGGATCGAATTTCAGTGTCGCCTGACCGGCCTCCCGGTCGCGCTCTATCGAGTTCAGAGTTGTGGCGACGGCGGAAATATCCGTTCCCGTCATGATCGCCAGATCGCCTTGGATCAGCTCGGTATTTTCAGGAACGGCCCAAGTCGATGATCCACTGATATCCAAATTATCCCCGTTTTGGTTCCATCCCTCGGCCCGCGCGGCATTGAGATCCGGATGGGCGAGGAATGGTTTCAGGGTTTCGAAGATCAGCGGGGCGCCGCCTTCGGGCGGGGCATATTTCATTGCCAGCCCGCGGGCGATCTCGATCACATCTTTGCCGGGCTCGATCTCAAGCGCGACCGTGGCGGTCGCCGAGGCCGGCGGCGTCGGTTGATAGTTGACCATCGCCGCCAGTTTTCTGAGATTTTCCCATTGCGTGGCGGTCCGCAGGTAACCCTCGTTCGCATAAGCGTCCTGGTGGCCGAGAACAATGTGGGCCGCCCGGGCGAAAGCGCGCATGATTTCCCAGGCATAGTCGGTCGACTGGCGCTCATACTGATCGAGCAGGCGTTGATTGCGCGTACCGCCGGTTTCGGTCTCGATTGGCGAAGGGGTCAAGAGATCCTTCCAGGCAAGCATTTCCTCGAATTCAGCCGGGCTGGCCCTCAACTGCCGGTCGGCCTCGGGCTTGAGAAACAAATCCCGCCATTTTTCCGGCACCCGGTCGTCCGGTTCGACGCCACGCAAGTAAAGACCAAGCTGGGCGATCCGCAACTCCTCCAGCCAGACGGCCGCGTCGCCGTCGACATACTGGAAGCGGGTGAGCCCGGCCCGGTTCCAGCGGCTCAGGTCGAAAAGAAAGTCTTCGCGGTCACCCGGGGCCTGCAGGGTCATGCGATCTCTCCCGCATGGATGACGATCCGGTAGGTGCCGTCAAACGGCTTTTCGGGATCGTTCCGGCAAAGAGCGAACTCGTCTTCGGCAATCTCGATCACACCGTCAGCCGTTCGATCCGGATAGGCGCCGACCCGTTTGAACCGGTTGAGGCAGGCAACCTCCACCCCCTCGACGGTCATCGCGGCTTCAATAATGTCGGAGGCGAACAAATCCTCGCCGAAACCGAGTCGTCCTGGCTCGAAAAAGCCTCTCTGATCCGACGTGAATACCTGGTGGAGGGCCTGTTTGATCTCAGAGCGGAAATAGCCCTTTTTGGCCCGGACCGAGAGGACGAAGGTGACCGGGGCGGATTTCGCGGTTTCCAGGAAGACTTCCGAGCCCACCATGCGGTTCTGCTCGATCAGCACCCGCAGCAGCCGGCGGGGAGTCAGAGTTTTGTTTACCGGAGGCAATGCGAGCTGCTCGATGAGATGGAACTCCTCAATCTCTTTCCACAGCACCTCGTTCACTTCGCTGGGGATCCCGTCTGCGGATTCGTCGTCGGTATGCAGGTAGTTGTCCAGCTTGAGATTGTCCTCCAGAAGCGCCGCGATCAGAACTGTGTACCAGGCGCCGGTCCACACCAGCCGGGCCCGCGCGCGGACAACAAGCGGATGGTTTTCCAGCAACGTTCCATGATCGGCAAGGGTTACCATGCGCCGGACTTCAACTGTCAGGCGCGGACCCTCCTCTCGGGCATCTTCCATCGCCGACGGATTGAGGCGCCAGTAACGCTCCAGCTTCTGTGGTTCGGTTTCTTCCGGATTATTCGGCGGCGGCGGCAAATCAGCCAGGATTGCCGGATCGGTCCGTTTGACGGCGTCATATCCGATCAACTGCAAAAGCCGCCGGACCGATTGCGGCCGCCGCGCGGTTTCAAGATAACGCTCTGCCTGAACCGCATCCAGCGCATGCGAAGCCCGGTCGAGAGCCGCCGCCAATAGTTCGACGATCACCACTTCCATGTCGGCCGGGGTCCAGCGCCGCCGTTCCCGGAAGCGGTATGCCAGTTCCTGCATCATGAACAGGCGGAAACTGTCGTAGTCGCGCGAGTTCCAGTCGAAGTCGTTAGCCACACCCGGAATCGGCATTGGCAGGACAGCGCGCCGTTCGCCACAGTCGGGACAGCCGCTGGTAAACTCGAGAGTGGGATCGCTCAGTTCCGCCATATCTCAACCGGCCATGTTCCAGGGCTACACCGTGAATTCATGGCTCTCGTCCTTCTGTAAGGCCGCCAGCACATAGGAAATCCTGACCAGCAACTGTTCGGGGCTGTCCTTGGGAGCTGTGACTTCAACTTGCAGCGTTTTCGGGTCGATTTCCCCAACCAACGCCTCTGTCAGGGAGCCGTGCAGTCGGCTCCGCGCCGCTTCCCAGAGCTGGAGGGAGTTGGGTTCGAAAACATGCCGACGCGCTCCGAAACCGAATTCGGGGCGGAAAACCCGCTCTCCAAGGCTGGTGAACAACACCTGCATGATCTGTTCGCGGATGTGCCCGGCCCGGGTCGAAGTGTCCGAACCCTTTGCGGTGATCCGGAAAGGAAAGGCCATGTAGCTCGTACGCGGCAGGCGGGATTCGAGAGCACTCGTCATAACGCTGTCGTCTTCGTTGTCAGAACCGCCGGAGTCAGCGGTGGCAACGGCGGACCCGAGGGCGCGCCAAACCCCGGGGTGATATGCGTGTGGGCGTTGAAGAGGGACAGGAATGTTGTTCCCTTGATCAGCGGCTCGCCACCTGCCCCGCCGACGGCGACCGAGGCACCTTCAATCGTTATGGTCGCCGGAGCCTTGACGTCGATGCCGCCCGAGGTGGTCGCAATTTCGTTGCCGGACGAATCCTTCAGCGTGATGCCGGAGGACGACATGACCATGGAATTACCATTGGAATCCTCGACCCTGATCTCACCGGAAGAAGCATCGAGCGTTACCGTGGCGCCCCCGGAATCGGTCAGCGCAAACGAGCCTTCGTGGTCCATTTCCAACACTGCTTCCGCCGCGCTCTTGAGGGTGACCGTCTCTTCGCCCTCCTTATCCTCAAAAACCAGAACATGACCGCTTTCTGTTTTCATGACTTTTGCGGTGGGGGCGGTATTCGCGGTAAATTCTTCCGGCACTTCGCCTGATGCGCGCCAGAACGCACCGGTCCAAAGCGGTGTGGAGATATCTCCCTCCAGGAATTCGGCAACCACCTGAGAGCCCACCGGCGGCACGGCAATCACCCCGAACCCCGACCCGCCGCCATAGGCAAAACAGGGCAGTGCCCATTCACTGACCGTATCCCCGAGAACACTGGGGATGGTGAGTGTGCACCGGCCCCGGGTCTCCGGATCCTCATTGTCCGCCACGAACGCCCGGTATTTTCCGTAATACCGGTTCTGTTGTTGCCGGATGGTCTTTTCGATGGCCGTGAATTCGTCCATGTCACATCCTTTCAGAACAAGGCGGAAATCGCTGACGTGGCGGCCGACAGAGGCCCTGCCGGGGCATCGGTTTCGCCGGTGGCGTTGCGCATAAGTTCAAACTGCTGGCGATAGCTATCGGGCAAGAAATTGTGCACCACCTTGTCGACATAGTAGAGCCCGCCATAGCGCCCGCCGGTCCCGTCTATGGGGACCATCCGTCCTGCCTTCAGCACATGTCTATAAAGCGAGCCGTCCAACTCACCGTTTGCCCTGATCCTGAAACTACTCTCATTGACCAGCGCCTGGGCCCGCGCGCGCAGCTCCTCTTCGGTTTCGTCACCCTCCTTCGAAACGCGCCACACCGAAGGCGCGCCGAGCCCGGCCCCCTCTTCGGCCACTGGCTTTTGTCCAAGGGCCGGCACATCGGGGCCGAGGGTTTCTGTTGTCGTATCCGCTCCTTCCTCCCGTGGCGCATGATCGAACCGAACTTCATCCGGCCGCTGGCCGTCATCGTATATTTCAAGATTCAGGCAGTTGGTTTTTTTTCCGGCATAAACCAGGATTGGCGGCTGGGCTTCGCCTTCCAGGCGCTTTGGCCCGAAATACACCTGACCTTCCGAGAAGATCAGGTCAAATCCGTTGGCATTGGCCCGTTCTCTGAGAAAGACGATCGGCGTGGCGTCCTGGGAAAGAGAGCGGCTTGACTGACCCTGGCCGGAAGTTGCATCCGGCGTCAGCCCGAGTGGCGCGATCAATGCGCTGAGAATATCAAGATCGCTCATCGGCGCGGCTTCCCCCCAAATTGTCCGCATATGTTCACGGTCGAGGGCGGCGCTTTCATCCTGGACCAAAAGTTCGAGCGTGGTTTCCCCACCCGAATTGGGGTAGGTCGGCTTCGGCTGGATGATAAATCCGCGGAAGATTTCTTCCGTATGGGTCTGAAAGTCCGCGGATACGCGGATCGGGGCCCAGCGTGTGAACATGCCCGAATCCGCCGCCACCCACTGACCGTCTTCTTTGCGCCGGTCCTCAATAACGATGGTCCCGGTCGCGGCCTCCGCACGGCCGGTCGTAATTTCCACCGAAATTACGAGATTGGCGATATCTCCGATATCCGCGTTGTCTTCACCTACTTCGATGAGGCAACTGGCCGGCTGAGTAAACCCGGGGTCAAGAAGTGCACCAAGGGAGACCATCAGCGGACCTCCCTGCGGCGCGGAATCAGGATCACATGGCCAAGCCGTTCGCGACCGTTTTCTTCCGCGGGTTCGGGCTCATACAACAGATCCTCGGGGAACAGGACATCCGGATTGGTTTCCACGATCCGACGCCAGTCCCGGCTGTCTGCATAATAATGATGGGCGATGCTGTCCAACCTCTCCTTTATGGCAACGGAATGTTCGAGCACCGGCTCCGGATGGTCCATCGTACGGGCTCTGACTCCCGCGAAGACTGTTTCACCCTTGTCATTCGGGGCGAACGGCGGAACATTTTCGTAGTATGAGCCCTTGAAGAATGCCATCGACCCGTCCTTTACATTCCAGTCGCGGTATTGAGCGCGGTCATGGCCGTCTGCCGGACTTTTTCAGCCATGGAAAACGGGTTGTTGGATTCAATGACTTGCATGGTCAGGGTCATTTCAGCCCGATAGGGAGCAAGATTGGGCAGATGCAATGACTCATTCTGACTCACGCCGGTGAGGAAGACCGGGAGGAACTGCAGGCCCCAGGCAAAGATCAGAACGGACACCGATTCGTGGCGTTCGAAAGCGCGCGCGCCACCGCCAGCCAGGCTGGAAAGGACCTGCAAGCCGCCGGGACCCTGAACTTTGGGTTCGACCATCGACCGCAAAGTGTCTATTTGCGGCTGCACCCCGAACTGGCCGGCAATGGCATCGCCCTTATTCATCTTTTCCGTAGCGTCGAGCAATATGGCAACGCTGAGCTGTTCGCCCTGGAGCTCCACACCCTGGGATACCAGCGGGGTATCAAGGGGTGTCTGGAAGTCATATCCAAGTCGCGCACCGGGGGCATTTCCGGTCTTGATTGTCACCGTGCGCGAGCGCGATATCTGCTGTGGGTTAAAGTCGAAGACCAGCCCCAGCGGTGGCACAGTCAGACCATATTCAAAAAGGAATCCTTTGCTCGCAACCGACATCGATCAGTCCCCTCGCACTTGGATCCGAGCCTGCCGGCTGGTTTCCCTGAAAACATCCTGGGCAACGAGTTTTGCCGGTTGGCCACGGGCGTCAACACGTACGTTGATTGGGCCCACAATCCCGACATGGCCCTGCAATGCCTGGGCGGCGGCTTCGGCAATCGTACGGGCATCAACCTGAACGGAAGTCCGCATCCGGGACGGGAGAACAAACCGCATATGCTTGATATTCATCCCGTTTCCTCCAGATAGTCGGCGAGCGGGCCGAGCTCGGAGCGGCGCACCTGCCGGTTATCCTTGTTGAGTTCGGCCCAAACGGCGCGGGCGATATGACGGCCGGAAATCGCGTCACCCGAATCCCGCGCCAAAACCGAGGCAAAGAAGGCGGCATTGTGAATGGCCCCGCCCGAGAGGCGCACTACACTTGCCAGGGCCCCCGCGTCTACATCCGCGGTCCGTGGTGCCTTTGCCGGCAGCAGTTTCTCCCACAATTTCTCGCGGGCGCCGGCATCGGGCGCCGGGAAATCGACAATCTGCTGAAATCGCCGAAGGAAAGCCGCGTCGATATTGGTGCGCAAATTGGTCGTCAGGATCACCGGACCGGCATGGCGCTCGAACCGAGAGAGCATGTGCGAGACCTCGAGATTGGCGTACCGGTCGCGGGCATCCGTGACTTCACCCCGTTTTCCCAGCAACCCATCGGCCTCATCGATCTGCAATATGGCCCGGCGGCCATCCAGGGCATCCAGAAGTGCATTGAGGTTTTGTTCGGTCTCGCCGACGTATTTGGACATGATGCGGCCCAGATCGAGCGAGTAGAGCGCCCAGTTCTCCCCCGATATCTCCGAAAGATGCGAGGCCATGACCGTGGCGGCAAAACTCTTCCCCGACCCCGACGGCCCGCAGAACAATGCCAGTGGTCCACCGATCGGGCGGGCACGCCATTCGGAAATCACGAAAGACCGGTTTCTGATCCATGCGGTAAGGTCCCGCAAGGCTGCAAGCGACGCTTCCGGCAAGATCAGATCGTGCCAACAGGCTTGAACGGTGACCAGATGCGCGCCTGGCGGCGGCGAAAGATCGGTTGCCCGGTCCAGAAGAACCCGAGCCACGGATGGCGCGGCGTTGATTTTCTGGTATGCGCCTTTCCCGGTGATCCGGATCAAACCGGAAGAAAGGAGCGGGGCGGAATGGTCGAGACGGTCGTACAGCGAGGCGATCTCATGACCATCATCCAGCATCAGGAGTTCCTGGAGCAAGGCGAGACTGGGGTGAGGTTCGGCAATCTGCGGCTGCAGGGACTGAATACGCGGGGCAAATGACGGCCGGGCTTCCGGCGCCAGGGCCATCACCAGAATATCCAGATCAAGTTGCACGAACTGTTTCAGAATGGCCTCTGAAACCAGAACTTTCAGCGGGGACCAGACACCTGCCTCACGGGCCGTAGAGACCGCTTGTGCCGTTTCACTAAAGACGGTGGAAAACTCCTCGCCGAGCGTGCTGCCGGTTCTGATCGCCTCCGCCATTGTTAAGAGCAGCGAAATCCGGGACCATTCCGCATCGAACATCGCTCTATCTACCGCAACGTTGTCAGAGATCACATTCATCATGGACCTACGGTTACCAGGGAGAGCGTGTTGGTATAGGGTGACGTGGCCAGCGGATTATCCGCCCCGTCAACGGGCCGGGTCAGCACCGTCGCAACATCGCCAGTGGCGGCATTGTCGAGAGTGAGCGGGGCGATTGCGGCCGGGTCATCGATACGCGGCGTGTCAATGGTACGGACTTGAGGAGCCTGGGTGTCCTCCGAATTGTCGGCTCTGACCCAGGAGACTTCCAGCGCAACGCGTTCTCCGGGCAGGCCGGCGAGCGCCAGATTGATGCTGGTCGCACCCGCCGCTACCGTCCCGGAGTTGGACAGCGCTTCCTCCTCGGCAACCAGAACAACCGGCAGCCAGTTGGTTGGCGGCGGCGGTTCGCCGGTCAAGACATTTACCAGGGGGTGCGCCGCCGCCTCGTCTCCGTAATCGATAAACCCTTCCACATCGCGCGCGTCGAGATTGGGCTGCACATCGACAACGGACGTGGTGACAGGACCGGCCTCGGTCCCGTGTTCCAGCGGCTCGATGGGAATCAGCGCGAACTCATAAGCGGCCGACAGGCGATAGGCCAGGTCGCCCCCTTGAGTCGTCCAGATATGGTTGAGTTCCTCCATGGTCGGCGCCTGCAACACCGCCTGTAGGCGATAGTCCAAATGCGGATCTGAGCGAAAATCGTTCGGGCCCGCGCTGTTTCCCGGCAGAACAGCCGGGACTACCGGAAGAGAGTGCAAGACCCGGATTAACTGACCGAGGATTCGCAAATCGTCGTCAGGGGCGCCGATGTCCTGGTCGGTCAGGAAGGGCGTGAGCAGGGTATTGATGCGTATGAAGTTGGGCTGGTTGAAGGCGGTAGCCGAGTGGAATCCGGATGGCAGAACCCGATAGGTGAACAGATTAAGGAAATGGACGCTGCCGCCTTTGACCCGGTCGCTGGCCCGCTGGGGGGTGTCGGTGGAGATCTTCACGTCTTCACCGAATCGCCCGTCGAGGAAATCCGCAATTCCCTGAACGGCAACGGAAAGCGAGGAGACAGGAACCGGCATGGCGCTACAGTCTCCGCAGATATCGCGCCCGCAGCGCTCTTTCCCGATCCCGGCTCGGCGGGATCCGGTCTGAAGAAACGGCCGGTTCGTGGATCAAGACATCCAACTGGTCGATGACCACATTGGGGCGGGACTCATCCGCCCCGGTGTTTTGGCGAACAGTTTGGGGGACCTCAAGACCATCGGTGAAATGCGGCGCCTGGAGATGGGAGGATGCCGATGCTTCCGCTAAAGGCCTGTTTACGGCCCGGTTCTCGGGCGTCTCGCCTTGTGCCGCCGATGCCGGGGGCAAAAAGCCCGGGCCGGGTGAGATATCCCTGTGAAGCGCCCGCAGATCAGATGGTTCCCGCTCCCCGGCCAATTCCTGATCGGTCGGTTCGCTATCGGGCTCAAGATCGGCTTGGGCGGGAGGCGGGGCGGGTTGCCCGGTATCTTCCAGCGGAATTTCCTCCTGACGGGCGATGTTCCGCGCGAGACTGGCTTCAGGTACCCCCTCATCCTCCTGCCGCCGCAGGGCCGCAATCTCCTCTTCCCCGTCATCCTCCTGCCGCCGCAGGGCCGCAATCTCCTCTTCCCCGTCATCCTCCTGCCGGCGGAGAGGCGCAACTTCCTCCTCTCCTTCCTCGTCAGTTTGGCGTTGCGCCCCGGGGTCGGTATATTTCGGTGCTACGTCAGGTTCGGCCACGGGCTCGTCTTCCACCTCCTGCCGGGCGACTTCTTCGGCTTTGTCTGTTTCCTGGCGTCTTACCGGACGGGCGCTGGACGGGCGCGTTGGCGAGAGGGTTTCGTCTTCTTCTCCGGTCTCTTCGACCCGGGCAACAGGGGTCGTCTGACGGTTATCGAGGCCTTTCGGCAGAACCGCCGGTGCGTTTGCGCGCGGCCCGGCCGCGCGGTTGGATATTCTGGCCAGATAGCTCATCCAGGCCTCCCGCCGGCCGGCCTTCTGGCCTGACGATGATCGCCGGCAATCATGGCCGCAAGAAAAGTCCGGTGCCGGGCAGAGAGAGCGAGAATCTGATCGTGCGGCCAGCCATAGGCTGTCGCGATCAAATGGGTTTCCTGGAGAATGGCGCCCTCCCGGGGAAAGGCGAACAACAAGGGATCGATCCTGGCGGCGGTCTCCGATCCACAGGAAGGGCAAATGGTCCGGGCTTCATCCGCGATATCCGGCGACGCGGCTTCAAGGGCTTCATCGATCAACGCAAGATCGTCATCATCGAACCGCGGGGCCTCCTCTTCGGCATGTTCCGACTGGCCGCACAAGGCGGCAAAGGCGCGCCGCGGGTCTTCGCCGGGATTGCGTCGGGCGAAGGCTTCTTCATGAGCCCCGTTCGGCGCCAGAAATGACCGGGCGCCGAGACTGGTCTCGACTTCAACCGCCGGCTGGCCGTTATCGGGCAGGCGCCGCTCGGCGTCAGCCAGATTCAGCGAGAGGTCGTAGGGCTGTTCGCAATGCGTGCAGGTCGCCTCGAACCAGGTGAGATTCGGACTGAAATGATGAGCAGCGTGTTGCAGAAGCCATTCCCGGGTCGCACAGGCAAGACGCCGGACGGAATCGGGGGTTACCGGTTTCCCGGCAATGGTCTCGAAGACGGCATTCAGCACCCGGGTCACTTTTTCGGGCCGTCTCCCCGGCTGGGACGCGGCCTCTGCTACGGCAAGCTCGGTCAGTCCGGCCATCGGCCGCAGGGCCGCGTCCGGGAAAGCTGTTGCGAGGGTGTTGGCTTCACGCACAATCAACCTTCCGCCGATCAGGTCTCGGTCGGCTCTTGCGTGCCCGCGTCGCGCACGAAGCCCTCGTGCTGGATGGTGATCGACTGAATGCCGATGGTATTCATGTTGTTCGCATCGAACTCCGGCAGCGCCTGAAACTCCGACACCCAGGCCCGTTTCAGTTGATAGGTAATGGCCGGGGTCCCCTGGAGGTTCAGAACATTGATCACCACTTCGCGGCGATATTCTTTCAGGCTCATGCCGGCATCTCCGTCGGCCACATTGTTGACCGCGTTGGCCCATTCCTCGAACACCGGGTCATGACTGAGGCCCTGTTCCAGAGCTACGGCCTCGAAGCTGGAACCGCCCGGCATGTTCCGCTGAAAGGAGGGGTCTCCGGCGCCCCGCCATTTCACGGATTCGGTAGTACGTTTCAGGGCACCCATTTTCGAGAGCCCAGCCACTGTCTTGCCGGCGATCAACACCTGAAACTTGAAGGTCCGGTATGGGTCGAAGCGTTCGGCATTCGCGGTAAACATCGGCGGGGGCATTTGATATCCTCCTTAATTCGGGTTTCGACCGGCCATGTCAGGCGGTCTGGCCGACAATCTGCTTGATTTGTACGACGACGAACTCCGCCGGTTTCAGGGGAGCGAAGCCGACAACGACCCGGACAATGCCGGCATCGATATCCCCCTGGGTCATGGTCGAATTCAGACCGCAATTTACGTAGTACGCGTCCGAGGCTTTTTCGCCCTGGAAGGCGCCGGAGCGGAAAAGACCGTCCATGAAATTGGTGATCGAAGCTCTGAGGCTGCCCCAGAGCCGGTGGTCGTTGGGTTCGAAAACCACGGTCTGCAAAGCCCTATAGAGGCTCTCGCCAATCATGCTCTGGGTCCGCCGGACCGGAACGTAGCGGAACTCGGGCTTGGTTTTGGTCGCCAGAGTGCGCGCGCCCCAGATCACCGTGGGGCCAATGATCGCACGCAGGCAATTGACGCCCCACTCGTTAAGGTTGTCCTGCAGATCGTTGCCGATCAGCACGTTCGGCCCCATCGTCCCGCGCACGGTCGCCTCCAGACCCGCCGGGGCTTTCCAGACGCCGCGGCGGCCGTCGATTCTCGCCCACAAGCCGGCGGCGAAAGCCGAGGGCGGCACGGCAAACGTTTTCGGCAGGTTCGCCGCCGTATCCGGGTCGTAATGGGGGTTCGAGACTTCGAGCCAGGGATAATAGAGCGCCGTGTAAGGCGAGGTGGGGGCGCCCAGATTCTTCACGTGCTTCGGCGTCACGATCCTGTTCGATCTGGAACTGGTGTCCGGCGGGTCGACGACGACCATGCGGTTCTTCATGAACTCGCTATGAGTGACGGCGTTCTGGATGATGGAATTGTCGCCCGCCTCGACCCAGTTGAGCGCCGGCAGGAGCATGATCGACACGTCTCGGCTGTCGCGGAGCGTGGTGTAGGCTGTGGTGTACTCGCTGACGTCCGGCGCGGCTTCGCCGTCGCCACCGCCATTCAACCAAGCCTCGATGACGCCGCCCGAATTCAGGTTGTCCGGCGGCCAAATCAGCGTGCTTGCAGTGGAGCTTAGACCGAGGACAGCGCGTGCCGTTGTGCCCGATCCTGGCTGTGGCGTCGTCACCGCGCTAGCGCCGCCGAGCAACCCCGAGACCAGGTTCAGGCGGCGGTTGTTACCGTCAACCTCGATTCGCGCGGTGAAATCCGGCGATCCATTTTCGTCCGCGCGAACGGTCGCCTGGATGTGCGCGGCGAGCGCAGTCAAATCAGCGGTGTCATTCTCAAAGGCGACCGTCACCGGTGTGCCGCCGCCGACGGCAACGTCGATGACTTTGCCGCCGACTTCTGCGACGCGAGTGTCAGTGATGAACAGAATCGGCCCGCCCCTGATACCATTAGCGTTGACATCTACGATACTCGCGACCGTGTCGCCGGCGATGTCGATCAGCGTGGAGCTGTCCTCCACGACCTTCTCGATGAACTGGCCGGAATCTGGGTCGGTCGAGAGGCCGGTGAAAGTCTCGATGGCGGCGAATTCGCCATCCTGCTCGATTCCCACTTCGAGCGTGTAGCCGAGCGTCAGGTCCGGGGGGTCGGTCGGGTCGGTCGCGGTAAGGCGCACCTGCAGCGCGTTGCCCCAGGTTCCCTCATTCACCGCTGTGATAATGTATCCGAGCGGCTGCGTGGGGGGGACGGGTTCCGGATTGGGAATGGCGATCGTCGCCTTCGACAGGTTACCGCTCTTATTCTCCGCGACCCGCAGGATATAGGCCTTGGTTCCGCCATTGGCGAAGAACGCGTTCACCGCGTAGCCGAAGCGGTCCGCACTCTGGCCCTCGTTCCGGATGCCGCCGGCGCCACCGCCGAGCACGCCGAAGTGGTCCTCGAACTGTCCGGCATTGAATATGAACACCGGCTCTCCAACCGGTCCGCGCTTGACCGGCCCGATGAACGCGGCAACCGATGTCGATGCCGCTTCAATCGCCAGCAGGCCGGAGGGAACGTGTTCGATATAGACGCCCGGATGTTGGTACATGTGCAGTCTCCTTAAGTCGCGCGGCCCTGGTTACGTCAGGTCCGGCCGGTGAATGATGTCCTGAACGCGTAGAGCGAGGCATTCGGCGGCACTTTCATAATCCGTGAAACGCCATTCACGGCCCGCCGTAACGTCTTCAAGTCTAAAAAGCGACCGCGTTGACCCGCCGCCCGAGGCGCGATCAAGCCCAACCCGCAAAATGAAAGAAAAAGTGTTGTCGTGCTCGCGCCCGGAACGCCAGCCGGCATCGGGCGGTGGAGGGTTACCTGATTTTCCCGGTGTTTGCACAAGCCGCGCAAACTCTCCCTGTTTTACGGCGCATCATTCCTTGCATGCACCGTTCCGGGGAGTTTAGGCGAGGCGGAATTCCGAACTCTTTCAGACTGTAAAGATTTTGGTGCCCAACTGACTACGTGCGCGTCACCCGCCGGTCACCGAACTCTTTCAAATGCAGTTCCGTGCGCCGGCCGTAGCGCGCACCAGCGGGCCACGCTGCCCAATAATACAATATTTTCAGTATTCTATGAGTACACGGAGAAGTCAGGACAAGCCGGGCTGGGACCGCAAGGTGCGATAGAGTTCCCGCCGGGACTGCTCGATCGACACCAGCATCATATCCAGTTTTTTTCTTTGAGCGGCGTGATCGCTGGAAAGAACCTCAGCTATGTTCCGGGTCCGCGGGCCACAGTTCAGATCGCAGCGGATATGATCGAAGAGCGCCCGCGTTTCGGCCATCGGTTCAATATCCAACTCGCGATCCAGCAGTTTTGCATAGGCCTGATAATGTTTCAGCGCCTGGACCCGCTGGCCATTAAGAACGTAAAGCCACATTATATCAATCTGCACTGTTTCGCGAAACGGATCCGCGATTAGCATCCGGCGCCCAACTTCCAGCGCATCTTCATAGCGTCGGCAGTCGCCATACCAATGCATCAGCAAGGTCAGCCCACGCAGCCGGATATTGAACACCCGCTCCTGTTCGGACAACGCCCAATCTTCGACCACGCCATTCATAAACGGGGCTTCGCTCGCGTCGAGCGCCAGGGACAGCCTTTCCGCCAACTCATGATTGACCCCTTCCGGGCCGGATCCCTCATGGACCAGTTCGGTCAGAAGGCGCGTATCGACAGGGATAAGATCATCGATCTCGAGGCAGATGGTCAAATTGTTGGCATGGAGAGAAATACCCGGATGGCCGGGAAGTTTTTTGCCGATCCGCCAGACGGCCGAGTTCAGGGCGGAGCGTTGCCGACTTTCGCTGGATTGACGCCAGAATTGTTCAGCTAAGCATTCGCGTCGGATTTCGCGACCTGCATGCACAACCAGATACCACAACAAATCAAGTGTCGTCCCCCGGATTCCCAAGCGGTAAGGGCGGCCGTTCCAGCGAAACAAGTGGGAACCGAACAGGCAAACCGACAAAGTTTCCTTGTTCATTGCGATGTGAACCCGGTGTACTAAAAAAGAGAATTTCAGCCATACCTTAATTCGACCTCGCCGTGAACATGATAGCTTCTTCTCAACTTTAAGCAACAGCTCTTTGGCGGATTTTGGTTTAATGCGGCGTTGTCGTCTATGGACGTTCCCCTGATTGCAAGTGGTTTTGAAGGTTAGAAGCGGGCTGTATTTGCGGTCATCTGTCGGCGTTGTCATGTTGATCGTCGGCGGGCGCAGGGCACCGCACCGGCGCCCTTTCAGGCTGCGGTGCTCGCACTTTCCCACGCACCGGACGTATCAATTCGTAGCTGCTTGAAGGTTGTTTTTCCGAGTAAATGGCGTTGATGGCTATTGTCAGAGCAAGGTCCGCGCAGTGTCAATTCTCGGTGATTGCGGCCCCCCAAAACCACCGAATTCAAGGCGACATCGCTCCGAAGGTCAGCAGCAATTCAAGATGGTTGCGAGCCCGGAATATCGTCCTATGCAGCCTTTCTGAGCCACCTAAAACTTGTTCGGTATAGGTGGTTGCGGGCCCCCGCAACCAGATATCAATAACCTGCAAGGCCCCGTGGACGCGGGGCCTTTTTGTGTTAACGATAGGTCGGCATTACTGGAGCCATCGCCCGGTTTCGAAAGTTCCGATGCAAGGCGAAACGGGCTGTCGGAAAGCTCCGCAGCTGCCGGATGGCCTTTCCCGTCCCCTTTGCTAAACTGCCGCGGGTCGTTCACTGGAACCGATCGAGGTGCCGGCCAGTTTGCCGGCGCTGGCCGAGCAGATCGCGCCCGATGTCCGCATGGTCACCGCCGCCGTGGTCCACCGGATTCGCGCCCGGCCGGCGGCGAGTGTCGAGCGGGATACCGGCGTGCGCGCCAGCCGCCTGATTACGCCGGAACCGCGGTTCGATTACCGCGGCTTCGCCCTGCGCCGGGTAAATTCCCGCTCGGCGCGGGCGGCGATTTCTACGTCAAGGTCAGGCTGACGCCTGGCGGCGCCGCGTCGGACGGCGCCGAACGGCTGGTCGGCCTGTTCTCCCTGGAGCCGGAATAGCCGCGTTGGAGCGGCTCCAAATGACCGGATAAGGCTCTAGAAGCCGGAACACAGCGCGAAAAGCCATTCGCGGATTTTCCTGACCCGCTGGAAACCGTGGCTGCGTTCGCTCGAGACGAAATAGTAGGACCAACCCGTCGCGACAGGCCGGGGAACCGGCTCCAGCAGCAACCCCTGCGCCTTGTGAAGTTCGCCGAAAGGACGCCGGTCCATGACCAGTCCAAAGCCCTCGCGCGCCGCCTGCAACGCGTTGGAGCGGTTGTCGAATGACAGATGCGCGGGACGCGGCTCGTAGGATACGCCGCATCCCTCGGCCCACTGCTTCCATTCGTCGGGAGAATTGGCCGAGCCGATCAGTCGGTGCGAAAGAATCTTTTCGACCGTATCGAGTGGGCCGAAGTCCTGCAGACAGGATGGCGAGCACACCGGCACGATCACCTCTTCGAACAGCAGATCGGCATAGGGCGTTGCCGGTTTCTCCTCGCTGTAGATTATCGCCGCATCGATATCGCTGCCTGAAAGATTCACATTTTCCGGCTGCGTCAGAACGACGACCCGCTGGTCGGGCAGGCCTTCGGTAAAGTGGCGCAGATGGGGGATGAACCACAGATCGGCCAGCGACTGGAACATATGCAGCTTGAGCGGCGTGTCGTCGACGCTGGAAACCCGTTCCGCCGTGGCCGCGGCGATGATGTCCAGGGCGGCGCAGATACGCTCGAAATAGCCCTGGCCTTCTTCCGTCAATGTCAGGCCGCTGGGCGTTCGTTTGAACAGCGGGACGCCAAGATAGGCTTCAAGAGCGCGAATCTGGTGACTGATGGCGGACGTCGAAATCCTCAGCTCTTCGGCGGCGTCGCCCTGTTTGCCAAGGCGCGCGGTGGCTTCGAAGGCGCGCAAGGCCGCGAATGGCGGAATTGTTCGAGACATAATTGGTGCCGGAATCCCCTGGTACTAATTGCCGCGATCATAACAAATTTCCCGGAAGTTGAATGAAATTCAATTGGCGGCGCGGCCGAATCCTGTACCGTTCCCGCCATGAGCGAACGGGGCCGGCGCAAGCGTGATCGGGAAGCAGGACAGCGAGCGGCGAAGCCCTGGCGGGACTTGCGCTACCCTTATGCGCCCATCGAGCCGTTAACGCCCGAACAGATCGAGCTGATCCATCGCTCGGCGATGACCGTGCTGGAAGATATCGGCCTGGAAATCCAGGATGGCGAGGCGCGTAGCATCCTGCGCGCCGCCGGCTTCCAGGTCGACGAGACCGACCAGCGCGTCAAATTCGATTCCGGCCTGGTCATGGAACTGGTGGCCAAGGCGCCCCCCGTCGCCACGGCGCGCGGCCGGGCCCCGGAAAAGCGCGTCACCATGGGCGAAGGACATTTCGCGCTCACCGCGGTTGGCGGCCCGCCCTTCGTCTCGGACATCGAGCGAGGTCGGCGCCCGGGAACCTTCGAGGACCAGACCAATTTCCTGAAGCTGACCGCCATGTCGGATATTCTGCAGATCATGGGCGGCAATTGCGTCGAGGCCCAGGACCTGCCGCCGGACACGCGCTATCTCGACTATTATCTTGCCTGCTGCACGCTCTCGGACAAGCCCTGGAAACCACTGACGATCGGCCGCCACCAGGCGCGCGACGCAATCGAGATGGCAAGGATCTGGTATGGCGAAACCGAAGACCAGCTCGCCGCCGATCCGGTTTTCTTCATCAACACCAACACCAACACCCCGCTGGTGCTGGACAAGGAGATTGCCCAGGGCGTGATCGAGTTCGCCCGCGCCGGCCAGCCGCTCTGTGTCACCCCGTTTGCGCTTGCCGGCGCGATGGCCCCGGCGACCGTCGCCGGCGCGCTTACGGTGCAGACCGCCGAGAACCTCGCCGTCTGCGCCCTGGTGCAAGCCGTGCGGCCCGGCGCGCCGTACATTTATGGCGTGGTCGTCTGCAACGCGGACATGCGCACCGGCTCGCCCGCCTTCGGCACGCCGGAGTTTACCTTCGGCGCCCCGGCGACCGGGCACCCCCACTCACGACAGCACAGTCCCCGGATACACATGTGGGTCTGCCGACGGTCACCCGTCGTTCTGTCTGGGCGTCCGCCGGCAGCGTGTCGACGTGGTCGGGCATCGCCTCG
>SDBV01003330.1_pt1 | contig 23774 bp, 21 predicted proteins | sample 2277081 | NCBI WGS metagenome assembly SDBV01 (sample SAMN10402039, study PRJNA504765) | marine sediment metagenome | isolation source: marine sediment core GS10_PC15, 223 cmbsf | place: Arctic Ocean: Southern Knipovich Ridge | collected 2010 | reverse complement strand
CGCCCCGGCATCAAGGAAAGTCTCGATATAGCCGGCGGCGACGGCCTCACGGAGCACGGCCCGTGAGGCCGGGGCAATCACCAGTCGGGTGCGCGGATGCCGCCGCCTGCCCTCCAGTATCCCGGCGACGACCGCCAGGTCTTCGAGCCGTCCGTTGGTGCAGGTGCCGATGTAGACCTGGTGGACTTCCGTCCCGGCTAGCTCGCCGGCCGGGACGGTGTTATCGACGGTGTGCGGCCGGGCGACGATCGGCACCAGTTCGGCGGCATCGATCTCGATGGTGCGCTGGTAGACGGCATCGTCATCGGGCGAGAGGGGCCGGTAGTCGTCCCCCCGGCCGTGCGATTCGAGATAGTCACGCGTCGTCTCATCCGACGGGAAGAGCCCGACCTTGGCGCCGGCTTCGACGGCCATGTTGGCCACCGTCAGCCGCTGCGGCAGGCTCATGGCGGTGACTGCGTCACCGGCGAACTCGAGGGCCTTGTAGGTGGCGCCGTCGGCGCCGATCATGCCGATCAGGTGCAGGATCAGGTCCTTGCCCGAAACGGCGTCCGGGAAACTGCCGCTGACGTTGACACGAATGCTCTCCGGGACGCGGAACCAGGACTTGCCGAGTCCGAGGGCAACGGCGACATCGGTCGAGCCCATGCCGCAGGCAAAGGCGCCGAGGCCACCGGCGGTGACGGTGTGCGAATCGCTGCCGACGACGAGGTCGCCGGGGCGGGCGAGACGTTCGGCGACCAACTGGTGGCAGACGCCATCACCGACGTCGAACAGGCGGCAGCCGGTGTCACCGGCGAAGTCACGGAGAAGGATGTGGTCGTTGGCCATGTCACGAGTCGAACTGGGAGCAGCGTGGTCGAGAAAGGCGGCCGCCTCAATCGATTCGGCGATGCCGTCGAAGCCGGCGGCGCGAAACTGTCTGACGGCCAGCGGGCCGGTAGTATCCTGGATGAAGGCGAGGTCTACTTTGGCGACGACGATGTCGCCACCGGAAACTTCGCCTCCGGCGTGCTCACCGAGTATCTTTTCGGATAGCGTCTTGGCCATGGTTGTCCTGATTGCGGAGAATCGTCCCGAGGGGTGCGCCTGGCATCGGCGCCGCTACAGTACAGACCTAATTGTACCGCCGCTGGTGGCAAACCCGCAACCCGAAGCGACGACGCCGGACGCCGGCAAGCGGTGATTGACAACTCTGCGGTGGTGTGCTAGTTTGGTCTTGTTATGGCAAGAACCAACGTCAGCCTCGCGCTTACCCTTATCAGCCGTCACCACTAGGTGGGGTTGTCTCCGCGCGAGCCGTCCCACCGGGACGGCTTTTTTTTTGGGCGTCCAGCGGCGCCGGCAACAGATAATCCTGATTGAGGCGGAAGGAAACCGATGGCCGAGAAGTACGACCCACACGCAATCGAGAAGAAGTGGCAGGACAGGTGGGCAGAGACGGGGCTCTACCATGTCACCGAGGACAGCCCCAAGCCCAAGTACTACGCGCTGACGATGTTCCCGTATACATCGGGCGACCTCCACATAGGCCATTGGTATAACAACGTGCCGCCGGACGTCCAGGCCCGCTTCAAGCGGATGCAGGGCTACAACGTCATGCACCCGATGGGATTCGACTCGTTTGGCCTCAATGCCGAGAACGCCGCCATTGAGCGCGGGATCCACCCTTACACCTGGACGATGGCGAACATCGAGACGATGCGGCGCCAGCTCAAGAGCATCGGGGCGATCTATGACTGGGACCGGGAGGTGATCACCAGCCAGCCAGAGTACTACAGGTGGTCGCAGTGGTTCTTCCTCAAGCTGTATGAGCACGACCTGGCCTACCGGCAGAAGGCACCGGTCAACTGGTGCCCGAGCTGCCAGACGGTGCTGGCCAACGAACAGGTCGTCGACGGTAAGTGCGAACGCTGCGGGACACTAGTCAGCCGACAGGACCGGGAGCAGTGGTTCTTCCGCATCACGAACTACGCCGACGAACTCATGGAGCACGTCGGCATCGACTGGCCGGAACGAATCCAGATCATGCAGCGGAACTGGGTGGGCCGGAGCACTGGAGCCGAGATATCATTTGGCCTCGATTACCCGGCCATCGAGGAGAAGGAAATCAAGGTCTTCACGACGCGCCCGGACACGACCTTCGGCGTCACCTTCATGGTGCTCGCTCCCGAGCACCCGCTGGTGGCGAAACTCACCACGCCGGAGAGACAGGAGGAGGTCGAGGCCTACGTTGCCCGCTCGCGTGAGCAGAGCGAGATCGAGCGGCTGTCGACGGAGAAGGAGAAGGACGGGGTCTTCATCGGCGCCTACGTGACCAACCGGATCAACGGAGAGAAGGTGCCGATCTGGATAGCCGACTATGTCCTCCTCAGCTACGGGACCGGCTGCGTGATGGGGGTGCCCGCCCACGACGAGCGGGACTTCGCCTTCGCCAAGAGGTACGACTTGCCGATACGGGTAGTCATCGCGCCACCGGGCTGGGACGGCAGCGAACTCGCCGAGGCCCACATCGAGCCGGGGACGATGGTCAACTCGGCACAGTTCGACGGCCTGCCCAATGAAGAGGGCAAGGAAGCGATTTCCGACTTCTTCGAGGAGAAGGGCTGGGGAAAGCGCGCCGTCAGCTACCGCCTGCGCGACTGGCTGATCTCACGGCAGCGATACTGGGGAGCGCCGATACCGATGGTCTACTGTGAGAAGTGCGGCCTTGTCCCCGTCGCCGAGGAAGACCTGCCGGTGCTGCTGCCGGAGGACGCCGAATTCAGGCCCACCGGCGAATCCCCGCTGGCCTCCCACGAGGGGTTCGTGAACACCGCCTGCCCCGTGTGCAAGGGCCCGGCGAAGCGCGAGACGGACACGATGGACACCTTCATGTGCTCCTCCTGGTACTTCCTGCGCTACGCCAGCCCTCACTATGACAAGGGCCCATTCGACCCGGCGAAGCTGAAGTACTGGCTGCCGGTAGACCTCTACACAGGCGGCGCGGAGCACGCCGTGATGCACCTCTTCTACGCCCGCTTCTTCATCAAGGCCCTGAGAGACATGGGGCTGATCGACTTCGGGGAGCCGTTCACGAAACTGTTTAACCAAGGACACATCATCGCCGAGCACCAGAAGATGAGTAAGTCGCGCGGCAACGTCGTTAACCCCGACAAATATGTCGCCGAACTCGGGGCGGACACCGTCCGCACCTACCTGATGTTCCTCGGGCCCTGGGATCAGGGCGGCGACTGGTCCGACAGCGGCATCAGCGGGATGAGCCGCTGGCTGAACCGTGTCTGGAACCTGGTGCTCGACGGCTACACGGCGAATGCGGGCGCCGGCGACGCCCCCGAGGCGCTCGTCGAGCTACGGCGCGCCACTCACCAGACGATACGCAAGGTCGGCGGCGACATCGAGCGTTTCCACTTCAACACGATGATCGCCGCGCTGATGGAGTTGACCAACTTCTTGACCAGGGTCAAGGAAGCCGGCGCCGTCTCCGAAGTCGACTGGCGAAAGGCAATCGACAGCCTGTTGCTGCTGCTGGCGCCGGCAGTACCGCACATCGCCGACGAACTGTGGGAGCGGACCGGCCACGAAGGCAGCATCCACAGCCAGGACTGGCCCGAGTGGGACGAGGAACTGGCCCGCGATGAAGAGGTAACGCTGATAGTACAGGTGAACGGCAAGTTACGCGACCGGATCACCGTCCCGGCAACGATCAGCGAAGACGATGCGCGACAACTGGCGCAGGGCAGTCCGAAGGTGAAGGCGCACACCGAGGGCAAGCAGCTTGTCAAGGCGATCTACGTTCCCGGTAAGCTGGTCAACCTGGTGGTGAAGTAGCTGCGCCACCCGGATTTGTATCAACCATCCCCCCTGACCCCGGCCCTTCACGGAGCTAGCTGCGGCTAGCCTGGTGAAGGGCTTAGGGATTGCCCTCCGGGCAATCCCTGTTATCTTGCAGGAGGGGGGAAGAACCTTAATGGAGGGCTTCGCCCTCAAACTCCCACCAAAGGGGCTACGTCCCTCTGGACTCCCTGTCCTCAGAGACTGGGGGGGGAACAGCCACGAAGACAAGCATGCCAAAGAGCCAAGCCTTGGGGAGTTTGAGGGGCACAGCCGCTCATAAGAAGTTATTTCCCCTTCCCAGCGGGAAGGGGATTAAGGGGATGGGGAACTTCTACTGCCCCCTCATGGACTCCCTACCATACTCCCCCTGTCAGCGCGCGATGTACTATACTGTTGTTGGCTCAGGGACGGAAAGGCTTCATTAATGCGAATCACCCTTATCGGCGGCGGCAACATGGGCGAGGCGATGCTATCGGCGGTGCTCACCGCCGGATTGGCCGTCCCCGACGAAGTGACCGTCAGTGACGTCAGTGGAGAACGCAGAGAATATCTTGCGGAACGGTTCGGCGTGACGGTGACCGACGACAGCCGCCAGGCTATCGCCGGGAGTGACGTCGTGGTCCTCGCCGTGAAGCCGCAGAATCTGGCGGAGGCGATGGCCGGACTCAACGGCGGCTTGAAGCCCGAGCAGCTTGTCCTGTCGATTGTCGCCGGCGCCCGTATCACGGCGATCCAGCGCGGCCTGGGACACAGTGCGGTCGTCCGTTCGATGCCGAACACGCCGGCGCAAATCGGCCAGGGGATGACCGTCTGGAACAGCGCCGCCGAAGTCTCCGCCGAGCAGCGCCAGGCAGCCGGGGCGGTCCTCGGCGCGATGGGACGGGAGATCGCGGTTGACGACGAGGACGATATCGACAAGGCGACCGCCGTCAGCGGCAGTGGCCCTGCCTATCTGTTTCTCTTCGCCGAAGCGCTGGCCGCCGCGGCGGTCGACATCGGCCTCTCGGCGGACGTTGCCCAGGAACTGGTACTGGCGACGGTGCTCGGCGCCAGCCATCTCGTCGAGCAATCGGGGCGCGACCCGGCGGAACTGCGTCGCATGGTAACCTCGCCGGGAGGGACGACGGCGGCGGCGCTGGCGGAACTGGCCGAGGGCAAGTTCAGCGAGCTGGTGACACGGGCGGTCCGGGCGGCCTATCAGCGGGCCAAAGAACTCGGCGAGGGCTGACGCGCCCGGCGCGTTGGTCGCGAAAAGCACGCTGGGAAAGCACCTGACGGCGCTTCCCCTGGTGGCCTACCGAGGCAACGGGTCGGATCTGGACACTCCGCTGAAGTCCCCAGCCCTGACCTGGTCTACGGTGTTTCTCGAGGGTGACTTCGGCAGTTAGACGGACGGCGTTTCGCCCGGATGCAGCGTCTTCCACTTTGCCAGCAGGGCGTCGTGGTCCTCTACGTTGTCAGGGTCGGGAACGCAACAGTCTACCGGGCAGATCTCGACGCACTTCTGGGAATCGAAGGAGCCGACGCACTCGGAGCACTTGTCGGGGTCGATCTCGTAGATCGTGTCGCCCTCAGTGATCGCCTCGTTGAGGCATTCCGGCTCACAGGCCCCGCAACTGATGCATTCGTCCGTGATCTTGTACGCCACTTGAGTGTGCCTCCTTTGTTGTCGGGGACTACTCCCCGCATCCTGAACAGCCCTAGTGGGCCAGCTTCGTCTTCAGCATCTCGGCAACGTGCTCCGGCACAAGGCTGTCGATATCGCCACCGAGCTCGGCGACTTCCTTGAGCAGGCTGGAACTGAGGAACTGATACTCACCCCGCGTCATCAGGCAGACGAGTTCCAGGTCGGGGCGCAGGTTCTTATTCATCTGCTCCATTTCGAACTCGCGCTCGAAGTCGGCGCTCGTCCGGAGCCCACGCACCAGCGTCTTGGCTCCGACACTGAAGGCAAAATCGACCGCCAGCCCGCTGAAGGCGGTTACTTCGACGTTGGGCAGATCATCAACCGACCGGCGGAAGAGATCAATCCTCTCGTCGGTGCTGAAAAGAATACGCTTGTCAGGGAGGTCGTAGACGCCGATGATGAGCTTGTCGAACAGTCCGGCGGCCCGCCTGGCGATGTCCAGGTGCCCGTTGGTGATCGGGTCAAACGTGCCGGGATAGGCGGCAACTGTCACCTTCAGTTCCCCTTTCGGTATATGGCAATGCAGCTATCACCGTGGCGGTGTTCCTTGACGAGGCCGAGGTCGCCGTAGGACGGCTCGAGGGAAAGCCGCGGTGAGTGAGTGACGATCACCACCGAATCGTCACCGACCAGGGTGGAATCTGCCAGACGTGAGACAACGTTGCCAATCGAGGTGTCCGCGTAAGGTGGGTCCATCAATATGATTCCGTACTCCCCATCAAGGAACGAGAGGGCCTTGGCAACGCTGCAACAGTACACGTGAGAATTGGCGGTAAAATCGACCGTCTCCAGATTTTGCCTAATTATAGCACAACAGCGCCGCTCACGGTCAACGAAGTCCACCCAGCCGGCGCCGCGGCTGAGCGCCTCGATCCCCATCGCGCCACTGCCGGAGAAGACGTCCAACACCCGCGACCAGTCATCGGCGGCGTTCTCGAGGATTGAGAAGACGGCGCCGCGGACGAGGTCAGTCGCGGGCCGCACGTAGACACCTTTCGGCACCTTGAGATGGCGGCCCTTGGCAGTTCCGGCGATCACCCTAAGCATGGCACTTCGCAGATGTTATCCAATCGATTTGTCCGGTGTCAACTCCGCAAACGCTCGGCCAACGCCGCCAGCTTGGCTCGCGGGTCGTCGGTCAGCGGCCGGCCGTGACCGAAGCAGAGGATGTCGAAGTCGAGCGCCGCCATCCGCGCGATCGAGTCGACCGCGGCGGCGAGATCGATGCTGACTCTCCTGGCCGGCGTCGACGGTGCCCCGCGACGCTTCTGGAGGGCATCGCCGACGAAGAGCATCCGGTAGCGGGCCGAGTAGAGACTGATGCTGCCCGGCGTGTGACCGGGAGTCGGTACGACCTCGAGGCCGCCGAGCTGGTCGAGGACCTCGCCGCCTTCGAGGCGGACATCGACATCATCCGGCGTGAGCGCAAAATGCCGGCGCACTCTGTGAAGGAACGGCACCCGCAGCAGGCGGCGAAGCCTGCGGGGATAGGGAGGGTCGGCGTCGGCGAAGTCGCCACCGTGAACCAGAACCTTGAACGACGCCAGCGTCCGCAACTCGGCGAGCGACCCAATGTGGTCGACGTGGTTGTGGGTGATGATGACGGTGGTGATTTCCTTCTCGGAGCGGCCGAGCCCGCGGATGTAGTCGACGATACCCCTGGCGCTGCCGGGGTAACCGGTGTCGATCAGCGCCAACTCCTCACCGGCGAGCAGATAGACATTGGCGCCCCTTATGGCCAGCCGGTGAACGCCGGGAACTACCTCGAACCCCAGCATTCCGCGGCCGACTATGTGGCGTAGCTGGCGGAGCATCCGATTCATCCTACACGGCCCGGGGTGCCAGTCCTTCGCGCCTCGCCCGGCCCATCTTGCCGGTCCACTGCGCGTCGGTCAGGCCGAGCCGCTGGAAGATGTCGTCGACGTAGCGCAGGTAATACCGCACGTCGAACAGGGATTCCAGTTCGTCTGAGGAGAGCACGGCGCCGATCTCGGCGTCGGCCTGGAGCAGACCGAGGAACTTCTTGCTCCCCTTCCAGGACCGCAACGCGTTGCGCTGCACCAGCCGGTAGGCATCCTCGCGCGCCAGGCCTTTGTCGATCAGCGCCAGCATCACCCGCTGCGAGTGAAGCAGCCCGCGGGTGCTCTCCATGTTGCGCTTCATCCGCTTCGGGTAGACCTGAAGATCCTCCATGATACGAGTGAAGGTCGCCAGTGAATAGTCGAGGATGAGACAGGCGTCGGGGAGAATGACCCGCTCGGTCGACGAGTGGCTGATGTCGCGTTCGTGCCACAAGGCGATGTTCTCCAGCGATGTCGTCGCGTAGCCGCGCATCAGGCGGGCCATGCCGCAGATCCGCTCGCAGAGTTCCGGGTTGCGCTTGTGCGGCATCGCCGAAGAGCCGGTCTGAAGGTCGCCGAACGGCTCCTCGACCTCGCCGACCTCGGTGCGCTGCAGCCCCCGAATCTCGGTGGCGAACTTCTCCAGCGAGCCGGCGATCACGGCCAGGGTAGTGACAAACTGGGCGTGACGGTCGCGCTGGATGATCTGGCTCGACACCGGCGCCGGGGCGAGACCAAGCCTGGCGCAGACCTTCTCCTCCAACTCCGGCGACAGCGTGGCGTAGGTGCCGACCGCCCCCGAGATCTTGCCGACGGCAATCGCCCGCCGCGCCTCGTTGAGTCTCTGGCGGTTGCGGTTCATCTCCTCGAACCAGAGCGCCAGCTTCAACCCGAAGGAAGTCGGTTCGGCATGGATACCGTGAGTGCGCCCGGCGATCGGCGTGTACTTGTGCTCGATCGCCTTGGCAGCCAAGGCTGATATCAGTCCCTTGATGCCGTCGGCGAGCAGTTCGCTGGCCTCGACCATCTGCAGGCTGAGGGCGGTGTCAATCACGTCCGACGACGTCAGCCCGAGGTGGACGAAGCGCGATTCCTCACCGAGGCTCTCGGCAAGCATTCCGAGAAAGGCGGTCATGTCGTGATGGGTCTTCTTGAGGATGACATTCATCCGCTTGATGTTGACCCGCGCCAGCTTGATCTTGGGGACGGCGTTCCTTGGGATCGCGCCCAGTTCCGCCCAAGCCTCGCAGGCGGCAATCTCAACCTCTAGCCAGCGGCCAAACTTATTCTCGTCCGACCAGACCTTCTTCATCGCCGGCCGCGAATAGCGTTCGATCATTTGCCGCCTCCCTGCAGACCGCTCCGATAGTCCTCGTAGGCCTGCCTGATAGCATCGTGTTTGAGTCCCAGTATCTCGGCGGCGAGGTAGGCGGCGTTCCTGGCGCCGGCGCTGCCGACGGCGACACAGGCGACCGGGATTCCGGCCGGCATCTGGACGATCGAGTAGAGGGCATCGACGCCGTCCAGTTCGCCGCCGCCGAGCGGCACCCCGATCACGGGCAGTGTCGTCCAACTGGCAAGCACCCCCGGAAGGTGGGCCGCCCTGCCGGCGGCGGCGATAATGACCTCGATGCCACGCTCGCGGGCGGACAGGCCGAACTGCCGTGCCTTTTCCGGCGTACGGTGCGCCGAGATTACGGAGGCTTCGTGCTCAATGCCGAGTTCCGCGAGCGCGTCGAGCGCCGGCTGGACGGCGGCCTCGTCCGATTTCGAACCCATGACGACTGCTACCAGTGGCATGACGTGTGACCCCCTCCTCGAGATTCAGTGCTCAGGCGACCGGGCGATATCCCTGCGATAGTAGCTGCCCTCGAAGCGAATCCGCGATATGTTAGCGTAGACCTTCTCCCTGGCAGCGGCGATGGTGGCGCCACGGGCGGCCACGGTGAGCACCCGTCCGCCGCTGGTGACGACCTCGCCGGAGACGGCGTCACGTTTCGTGCCGGCGTGAAACACCATGACGTCTTCGTCGACCTCATCCAGCCCCAAGACCGGGAACCCGGTCCGGTAGGCGGCGGGATAGCCGCCGGAAGCGATGGCGACACCGACACAGGCACCGGGGTGCATGTCGACCGCCAGGCCACTGAGTTTGCCTTCGAGGACGGCCATGATGACGTCGACGAGGTCGGTCTTGAGCAACGGCAGGACGACCTGGGCTTCCGGATCGCCAAGACGGGCGTTGTACTCGATCACTCTGGGGGCGTCGCCGTTAAGTATCAACCCCCCATAGAGGAAGCCCGAGTACCGTCTTCCCTCACGAGCCAGGGCTTCGACGGCGGGCTTCATTATCGTCGTTTGCACGGTTTCGGCCAGTGCCGAGGTCAGGAATGGCGGCGGGCAGTAGCTGCCCATGCCGCCGGTGTTGGCGCCGCGGTCACCGTCGCCGATGCGCTTGTAGTCGCAGGCGGATGCCAGCGGGACGACGGTCTCGCCGTCGGTGACGACGAAGCAACTCATCTCTTGCCCGGCAAGGTACTCCTCGATGACGACGCGTCTGCCGGATTCGCCGATTTTACCGCCGACCATGAAATCATCCAGCGCCTCCAGCGCTTCGTCTACCGATGCGGCGACGACGACGCCCTTGCCGGCGGCCAGCCCGTCCGCCTTGACGACGATTGGCGGTGACTGCCGGCGGACGTATTCGGTGGCGGCGGCGTGTTCGGTGAAGGTGACGGAGGCCGGACAGGGGATGCCGTTGGCAGCCATGAACTCCTTGGCGAAAACCTTGCTCGATTCGATCTCAGCGGCGCGCTGGCTCGGGCCGAAGACCGGTATCCCCAAAGCCTGGAAGCGGTCGACGATGCCGGCCGCCAGCGGTGCCTCCGGCCCGATTACGGCGAGGTCGATCCGGTTGTCCTTGACAGCCGCCGCCAGTGCTTCGATGTCGCCGGCGTCAACCGGGAGATTAGTGGCGATTTCGGCGGTACCGGCGTTGCCCGGCGCGGCGAAGACAGCCGTGGCCCGCGGGCTCTGCGCCAGCTTCCAGACAATCGTGTGTTCCCTGGCACCGCTGCCGACGACCAGTATCTTCAAGCTCGCTACCCTTGAGGCGAGAGTGGCGCCATCCCGACCCGGTCAGCGCCCGGACCCACAAATAGTATAGTACATAACAATCGGGTAGTCACCCACCGAGAGCCCGCGGAACGACGGCATCGGGCCAATGCGGCGGGGTAATCCAATATCGCAGCACCGGGCGAAACCGAATCCGCCGGGACTACTCCCACTCGATAGTGGAGGGGGGCTTCGAAGTGATGTCGTAGACGACGCGGTTGACCTCGGGGACCTCGTTGACGATGCGGTTGGAGATGCGGGCGAGCACGTCGTAGGGCATTCTTGCCCAGTCGGCCGTCATCGCGTCCTCGCTGGTCACGGCACGAATGCCGACCAGGTAGCCGTAGGTCCGGTGGTCGCCCATCACCCCCACCGAGCGGACGTCGGTGAGCACGGCGAAGCTCTGCCACAACTGGCGGTAGAGCTTGGCCCGCTTGATCTCGTTCATGACGATGAAGTCGGCCGAGCGCAGGATTTCAAGCTTCTCGCGGGTGACCTCGCCGATGATGCGAATCGCCAGTCCCGGTCCGGGGAAGGGCTGGCGCCAGACCATCTCCTCGGGGAGACCGAGTTCGATACCGAGGGCGCGGACCTCGTCCTTGAAGAGGTAGCGCAGCGGCTCGATCAGCTTGAGCACCATCTTTGCCGGCAGTCCGCCGACGTTGTGGTGGGTCTTGATCTTGACGGCGGCGCTGCTCCCCGATGAAGCGCTCTCGATGACATCCGGGTAGAGCGTCCCCTGGGCGAGGAAGTCGACTTTGCCGAGCTTCTTCGCTTCTTCCTCGAAGACGCGAATGAATTCCTCGCCGATCGCCTTGCGCTTGGTCTCCGGATCGGTGACCCCGGCGAGGCGATCGAGGAAACGGTCGGTGGCGTCGACGTGGTTGATCTGCATCCCGAGGTTGAGGCGGAAGACGTTGAAGGTGCGCTCGACCTCCTCACGCCGCAGCAGGCCGTTGTTGACGAAGATACAGGTAAGCTGGTCGCCGACGGCGCGGTGGATAAGGGAGGCAACGACCGCCGAATCGACGCCGCCGGACAGGGCGTTGATCACCTTTCCGTCGCCGACCTGCTGGCGGATGCGCTCCACGCTCTCGCTGACGTAGTTACCCATCGTCCAGTTGCCTTTGCAACCGCAGACGCCATAGGCGAAGTTCTGCAGCATTGTCTTGCCCTGGGGGGTGTGAACCACCTCCGGGTGAAACTGGAGACCGAAGACGTTGTTGCCGCGGCCCATTACCGCGATCGGGGAGTTCTCTGTATGAGCCAGAGACTTGAAGCCCTGGGGCATGGCCTCAATCCGGTCGCCGTGGCTCATCCACACCTGGGTCGGGTTGTCGATGTTGGCGAAGAGCGGTGAGTCGACCTCACTGAGATGAAGAAAAGCGTGGCCGTACTCGCGCTTCGTCCCGGGAGCGACCTGTCCGCCGAGCTGCTTGGCCATCGTCTGCATCCCGTAGCAGATGCCGAGCACCGGCAGGCCGCTCTCGTAGATGTAGGACTGTGCCTGGGGAGCGCCGGGGTCGTTGGTGCTTGCCGGGCCGCCGGAGAGAATGAAGCCCTTGGGGTTAAGGGCGGCGATCTTCTCCCACGGGGCGTCGTGGGGAACAAGCTCGGCATAGACCTGGCACTCACGGATACGGCGGGTGATCAGCAGGCTGTACTGGGAGCCGAAGTCGACGACGACGATCGACTCACGCTTTGACTCGGGGGTGACCTCGGCGGCGGCGGCGGCACCATCGATTTCCTTGGCGATCTCGAGGTAGGTCGAGACCTCGATGTCGCCAGTAGTGGCTACTCGCCGACCGCCGCCTTTCTTCTGCTCCGCTTTGGCCTTACCCATTCCGTCCCGCTCTGCTTACCAAAGGTTATCACCGGGAGGTCTCCGTGTCAAAGATTTTCGGACCGCCGGAGACAGGTGGCCGTGAGGCTGGGGTGACCGGCCAACCCTTGTGCTATACTGCCAATGAGGGACAGCTTGCCAGCGAACACGGGAGCGACGTTGGAGAAGCCGGCCGTGGCCACACGGCGCCAGATCGAGGAAGCCATCGGCATTCTCAAGGAGGGCGGAATTGTCGCCTTCCCGACCGACACCGTCTACGGCCTGGCCGCCGCCATGTCGATACCCGGAGCCGTCGAGCGTGTCTACGCCGTCAAGCGACGGCCGGCCGACATGGCGCTGCCGTTGCTGGTGGGCAATGTCTCCGGCATCGCGGGGCTGGCGGCGACGCTGCCGCCGACGGCAGAGCGGCTGATCGAGGCTTTCATGCCGGGGCCGCTGACAATCGTGCTCGCCGCCTCCAGCGCCGTGCCCGAGACCATCACCGCCGGCGGCGGCACGGTGGCGGTGCGCATCCCGGCCCACCCCACCCCGATTGCCCTGATCCGTGGCACCGGCGGACCGATCACGGGTACCAGCGCGAACGTCAGCGGCCTGGCAAGTCCGCTGACCGCCGCCGAGGTCCGTTCCCAACTCGGCGACGACGTCGACCTGATAATCGACAGCGGTGAACCCTGCCCCGGTGCGGCATCGACGATTGTCGACGTCACCGGAGCGACGCCCATCGTCCTTCGGGAAGGGGCGATATCCCTGGCGCGGCTGCAGGAAGTGGTCGGCGAGACAATCATGGGAAAAGGAGACTAGAGATGCGTATCGCCATTGGCTGCGACCACCGGGCGCGTGATCTGAAGGCGAAGGTAACCGGGCTGCTGACTGCCGCTGGCCACGAGGTCAGCGACCTCGGCTGCTACAGCGACGACGCGGTCGACTATCCTGACATCGCCGGAGAAGTCGCCACCGCCGTCACCGGAGGAACCGCCGATCGCGGCATACTGATTTGCGGCACCGGGATCGGCATGAGCATCGCCGCCAACAAGCTGGCGGGGATCAGGGCAGCCCTCTGCCACGACGTCTTCGACGTCCGACGTGGCCGCGGCCACAACGACGCCAACGTCCTCTGCCTCGGCTCCGAGGTGGCGATGGAATCGCTCGCCGAAGGGGAAACGAGGTCGCTCGCCGAAATGCTGGAGGCGTTCGTCACCACCGACTTCGAGGGCGGCCGGCACCAGCGGCGGCTGGACAAGATCGCCGCCAGCGAGTGTCCGCCGGTCGCCGATTCCGGGACTAGTTGACAATAACCGGAAGCTGTGATAGCCTAATTAACATGAACAGCCAGAACGATAGCCTCGTACTTATCGTTAGCAGCCCTCCCATGTGAGTGGGTTCGTCTCCACATGAGCCGTCCCACCGGGACGGCTCTTTTTTTTGCAGGAAGTTTGCCGGAAATCGGGGAGAAAATGAAGAGTGACGCCACCAAGAAGGGCCCGGAACGAGCACCGCACCGCTCGCTGCTGCACGCCGTTGGAGTCAGCCGGCAGGACATGGACAAGCCCTTCATCGGGATCATCAACAGCTTCAGCGAGATCGTCCCCGGCCACATCCACCTGAGGGAGATCGCCGAAGCGGTCAAGCAGGGGGTCCGCGCCGCCGGCGGCGTTCCCTTCGAGACGAACACGATCGCCGTCTGCGACGGCATCGCGATGAACCACGCCGGCATGAAGTACAGCCTGCCGAGCCGGGAGTTGATCGCCGATTCGGCGGAGGTGGTCGCCGAGGCGCACGCCTTCGACGGACTGGTCTTCATTCCCAACTGCGACAAGATAGTGCCCGGGATGCTGATGGCGGCCGTCCGCGTCAATGTACCGGCAATCTTCGTCAGCGGCGGCCCGATGCTGGCGGGACGCATCGGCGACAAGAAGGCCGACCTCATCTCCGTCTTCGAGGCGGTCGGCAAGGTCACCCGCGGCACAATGACCGAGGATGAACTGGCAGAGTTGGAAGAGATCGCCTGCCCCGGCTGCGGCAGTTGCGCCGGGATGTTCACCGCCAACACGATGAACTGCCTGACCGAGGCGCTGGGGCTGGGGTTGCCCGGTAACGGCACCATCCTGGCGGCATCGACGCAGCGGAGACAACTGGCGAGGCTGGCAGGAGAGAGGTCGGTCGGTCTCGTCGCCGACAACGTCCGGCCCCGTGACATCGTCACGCCGGAATCGATTCACAACGCCTTCACGGTGGACATGGCGCTCGGCGGCAGCACCAACTCGGTGCTGCACATGATGGCGGTCGCGCAGGAAGCCGGTATTGATCTTTCGCTGGACGGCATCAACCGCCTCAACGAGGCGGCGCCGACGCTGTGCAAGCTCAGCCCGGCCGGCGACGACCGCATCGAGGACCTGGGCAGAGCCGGCGGTATCCAGGCAGTGATGAAGGTCGTAGGCGACCGTCTCAACCTGGACGCGCCGACCGTGTCCGGCAAGACTGTCGGCGAGAACCTGAGGGGAGTCGAGGTGCTCGACAGTGACGTCATCCGTTCGGTCGATAATGCCCACGCCGCCACCGGCGGTATCGCCATCCTGTTTGGCAATCTGGCGCCGGAGGGAGCCGTCGTCAAGAAATCAGCGGTCGCTCCCGAGATGATGGTGCACCAGGGGCCGGCCCGCGTCTTCGATTCCGAGGACGACGCCACCGCAGCGATTCTGGCCGACCGCATCCGGAGTGGCGACGTCGTCGTCATCCGCAACGAAGGCCCGCGGGGCGGACCGGGAATGCGCGAGATGCTGACGCCGACCTCGCTGCTCTCCGGCATGGGGATGGACAAGGACGTCGCCCTGATTACCGACGGCCGTTTCTCCGGTGGCTCGCGGGGCGCCGCCATCGGCCACGTCTCCCCGGAGGCAGCCGCGCGCGGCCCGATCGCCGCCATCGAAGAAGGCGACACGATCAAGATCGACATCGCCAACTACCGGCTGGAGGTCGAACTCAGCGACGGCGAGATCGCCCGCCGACTCGGCAAGCTGCCCGAATTCCAATCGAAGGTGGTGTCGGGCTACCTGCGCCGCTACAGTGAAAAGGTGTCCTCGGCCAGTACCGGGGCCGTGTTCAGCTAGAAAGAGAGATCACGATGAAGATGACCGGTGCCCAAATAATACTGGACGGCTTCGCCAGAGAAGGCGTCGAGGTCATGTTCGGCATCCAGGGCGGGAAGGTGATCCCCTTCTACGATACGATGCCCCAGTTTCCCCAGTTGCGCCATGTCCTGACGCGCCACGAGCAGGGCGCCGCCCACGCCGCCGAGGGCTACGCCCGCGCCACTGGCAAGGTCGGGGTCTGCATCGCCACCTCCGGCCCGGGGGCGACCAACCTGGTAACCGGTATCGCCGACGCTTTTCTGGATTCGGTCCCGATGGTGGCGCTGACCGGCCAAGTGAACCGCGTCGACATCGGCAAGGACGCCTTCCAAGAGGTCGATATCACCGGCATCACCTTGCCGATAACGAAGCACAACTACCTCGTCCAAGACGCGGCATCGCTGCCGCGGATCGTCAAGGAGGCGTTTCATCTCGCCCGCACCGGGCGTCCGGGGCCGGTGCTGATCGACGTCCCCGGCGACGTCTTCACGGAACAGGTGGAGTACCACTACCCGAAGAAGCTGGACCTGCCGAGCTACTCGCCGACCATCGAGGGCCACCCCCTACAGGTCAAGAAAGCGGCCAAGCTGATCAACGAGTCGAAACGTCCGGTGATTCTGGCCGGCCGCGGCATCGTCATCTCGTCGGCCTACGACGAACTGAGGGAACTGGCCGAGACCGCGCAGATACCGGTGATCACCACCCTGCTCGGCATCAGCAGTATCCCCGAGAGCCACGTACTGTCCTGCGGGATGGTCGGGATGCACGGCACGGTCTGCGCCAACCTGGCTACCGACGCCGCCGATACGATCATCGCCATCGGGATGCGCTTCGACGACCGCGCCACCGCCACGGTGGGCGACTTCAACCATCACGCCCGCATCATCCACATCGACATCGACCCGGCTGAAATCGGCAAGAACGTCAGGGTGGACGTGCCGATTGTCGGCGACGTCAGGAATGTCCTCGGCGCACTCTTGAAGCGGGTCACGGCCGGCGACCACGGCGACTGGCTGCGGCAAATCGACGAATGGCGTCGCGAGCACCCGACACTCGACATCCGCGACAGCGATTCGGTCTTGCCGCAGTACGTGGTGCGCCAGGTCTACGAAGCGACCAAGGGCGAGGCGACGATTGTCACCGGGGTCGGCCAGCACCAGATGTGGGCGGCGCAGCATTACCAGTACGACCGGCCCAACAGCCTGATAACGTCGGGCGGGCTGGGGACGATGGGTTTCGGGCTGCCGGCGGCGGTCGGCGTGCAGATCGCCCGTCCGAAGGCGACCGTCTGGTGCCTCGACGGCGACGGCAGCTTTCAGATGACGATACAAGAGCTGGCCACCGTCCAGCAGGAAGGACTGCCGCTCAAGATCGCCATCTTCAACAACGGCTACCTGGGCATGGTGCGCCAGTGGCAGGACCTGTTCTTCGAGAAGCGCTACGTGGCGACGCCGATCTCCGGCCCGGACTTCGCCAAGGTCGCTGGTGCCTACGGTATCCCGGCGGCGACGGTCAAGCAGCGTGACGAGGTCGCGCCGGCGATTGCCAAAGCGATGAAGGAACCGGGCGCCTATCTGATTGATTTCCGGGTTGAACCGGAAGAGAACGTCTACCCGATGGTTAAGCTGGGTGGGAGCCTGGTGGACCTGCTCGAAGACCCGAACCGGCAGGAGGCAGCATGACCACGACGAAGCGCACGCTAGTCGCCTTGGTAGAAGACCGGCCGGGCGTCCTCAACCGGATGGCCAGCCTCTGCCGGCGGCGCGGCTTCAACATCGAGAGCCTGGCAGTCGGCCATACCCAGACGCCCAACATCTCCCGGATGACGATTGTCGTCGAGGGCTCGAAAGCAGAGGTCGACCAGTTGCGCAAGCAACTCGACAAGCTGGTGGTCACCATCAAGGTGGCCGACATCAGCGATGACAGTATCGTCGTCCGCGAACTGGCGCTGATCAAGGTGGCAGCAACGGCGACGACGCGTAGCGAGATCATGCAGATCGTCGACATCTTCCGCGCCGGAATCGTCGACGTCGCCGCCGATGCGGTGACGATCGAGGTTACCGGTGACGAGGAGAAGATCGAATCACTGTTCAGCCTCCTTGACGACTTCGGAATCAAGGAGGTGGCACGGACGGGACGAATCGCGATGACGCGGGGCAGCATCAGCCTCGACAACGGCCGGAAGCCGGCGGCGGCGTCCCGTAGGAAGACAGAGGGTGGCTAGGTAGAGAGGCGCCGCGAGGAAGGCGCCCGAGACTGGGCGGGAACCTGTTGATTTCACCCCGCCCATCCTGTAATGTTGTGATAGCGAGGCAGGTGAACGTACGTCATGTACCGCAAGATGCTGGTCCCGCTGGATGGATCGGAACTCGCCGAAGTCGTCTTGCCGTTCGCGAAGGAGCTGACCGCCAGCCTGGACCTGAAGGTGTTTCTCCTCCAGGTCCACGGCGCCCGGGGGCGCGACCTCGCTCCTATCCACCGTGCCTACATCGAACGGGCGGCCGAGCGACTGTCCAACCAGGTGGAAGACGCCCAGGACAAGCTGGGAGTCGAGGCGAAAGATCGCCACGCAGAAGTGCGGGGGGAACTGGCCGACGGCCACTATGCCGACGAGATTCTTCGCTTCGCCGAGGAGCGGGAAATCGACCTGATCCTGATGGCCAGTCACGGGCGCTCGGGCATCCGGCGCTGGCGAATGGGCAGCGTCGCCGACAAAGTGCTGCGGGCATCGAAAGTGCCGATCTTGTTCGTCCACGCCGGCGTCACCGATGCCGTTCCCTACGACGCCTGGCCGAGCAAGTCACTGATCGTGCCGCTGGACGGGTCGGAGAAAGCGGAGGCGGTCCTGCCACACGTCGAAGCGCTGGCCCTGCAGCGCTCCATCGAGCCCATGGGGGTGACACTGGTGAGGGTCTGCGACCCGCCGATTGCACCCTCCTACTATTCTCCGGAATTGTCCGGAGTTCCACTCAATTGGGGGGAGTTCATGGAGCAAGAGATGACGCGCTGCAAGCAGGCGGCCGCCGAGTACCTGGCGGCGACCGCCAAACGCCTCACTGACGGCGGCGTCAAGGTGAAGACCGAAATACTCGTCGGCAAGGCCGCGGACGAGATAATCGACTACGCCGGCGAAGAGCCGTACAGTATCGTCGTCATGGCGACTCACGGCCGCTCCGGGCTGAGCCGGCTCGTCTACGGGAGCGTCGCCGAGAGCGTACTCATCGGCGTTCCCAACCCGATTCTGCTGGCGAAGCCCGGCCCTGGTGAGACACAACAGAGTAAGGAGGAGGACAAATAATGGCCAAGATCTACTACGACAAGGATTGCGACCTCGCGCTGCTCGACGGCAAGACCATCGGCATTGTCGGTTACGGGAGCCAGGGACACGCTCAGGCGCAGAACCTGCGCGACAGCGGCTGCCAGGTGATCGTCGCCGAGGCGCCGGGAAGTCCCGGCTGGGAGCGGGCCAAGGAGGCCGGCTTCGAAGTCGCCGAAGCTTCCGAGGTCGCGAAGAAGGCTGATTTCATATCGATACTGGCGCCGGACGAACTTCACGGCAAGATATACACCGGCGCCGTCGCCGACGGGCTGGAGAAGGGCAACACGCTGCTCTTCTCGCACGGTTTCAGCGTCCATTACGGCCAGATCACGCCGCCGGCGGGCATCGATGTCATCATGATCGCCCCGAAGTGTCCCGGCCACATGCTGCGGCAACTCTACACCGAAGAAGTCGGCCCGCCGGCAATCGTCGCCGTGCACCAGGATGCCACCGGCAAGGCCCATGCGATTGCCCTGGCCTACGCCAAGGGAATCGGCTGCAGCCGCGCCGGAGTCATCGAGACGACCTTCGCCGAGGAGACCGAGACCGACCTTTTCGGTGAGCAGGCAGTCCTCTGCGGCGGCGTCTCCAACCTCATCAAGGCAGGTTTCGAGACTCTGGTCGAGGCCGGCTACCAGCCGGAGATAGCCTACTTCGAGATTCTGCACGAACTGAAACTGATCATCGACCTCATCTACAAGGGCGGACTGAGCTACATGCGCTATTCCGTCAGCGATACCGCCGAGTACGGCGACTACGTTTCCGGACCGCGCGTCATCGACGCGATGGTCAAGGAAGAGATGGGGCAGATACTGTCCGAAATCCAGGACGGCACTTTCGCCAAGGAGTGGATCCTGGAAAATCAGGCGGGTCGCCCAACATACAACGCCCTGAAGCGCATCGAGTCCGAACACCTTATCGAGGAGGTCGGTGCCGAGTTGCGCGAGATGATGCCCTGGCTGAAAGGGTAGCCAGCCAGCATCACGTCGCATCCGGGAACTTATTCCCGGATGCGGGCAGGCATTCTGGACGGCGACACCGACCTCCCGAACCGAGGGGAGCTGCGCTCTCCGCCGGTCGGTGTCGCTATGGCGCCGGAAAGGGTCTCCCTTTACCCCCAGCGGAACGACAGCAACCCCTGGCAGTCTTCACGGCCACGTTGAGACAGCATAGCTGAAGAGGAGACAAAGCCATGGACAAGGTAATCATATTCGACACCACGCTGCGTGATGGGGAGCAGGCAGCCGGAGGGACCCTCAACATCCAGGAGAAACTGGAGATCGCCAGGCAGCTGGAGAAGCTGGGCGTTGACGTCATCGAAGCCGGCTTTCCCGTCACATCGCCGGGCGACTTCGAAGCAGTCCGCCTCATCTCCAAGGAGATTCGCAACCCGGTAATCTGCGTTCTGACCCATGCCAATCTTGAAGCGGTTGACCAGAGCTGGGAGGCAGTCAAAGGCGCGGCGAACCCGTGCATTCACGTCGTACTCTCGTCTTCGGATATTCACCTCTTCTACCAGTTGAAGAAGAGCCGGGAGGAGATCCTGGAGATGTCCCGGAATACGGTAGCACGCGCCAAGAAACATTGTGACAATATCGAATTCTCGGCAATGGACGCCAGCCGGACCGATCCTGAATATATCTACCAGATCCTGGAAGCCGTTATCGAAGCGGGAGCCACTACGGTAAACGTACCTGATACCGTCGGCTACGCCATGCCCAATCAGTTCGGCGACCTGATTGATGGAGTCTTCAGGAACGTACCCAATATTGACCAGGCGGTCGTCAGCGTTCACTGCCACAATGACCTCGGCCTGGCGGTGGCTAACAGCCTGGAAGCGGTCAAGCGGGGGGCCAGGCAGGTTGAGGGCACCATCAACGGCATCGGCGAGCGAGCGGGCAACGCCTCGCTCGAGGAAATCGTGATGGCGATCAAGACCCGCCAGGACTTCTTTGACCTCACGACCAACATCGACACCACCCAAATCTACAAGACCAGCCGACTGGTAAGCGAGCGCACCGGCTTTCCTGTTCAGGCAAACAAAGCCGTGGTTGGAGCCAATGCTTTCCGTCATTCGTCTGGTCTGCACATAGACGGTGTCATCAAGATGTCGACAACCTTTGAAATAATGGACCCCAAATCGGTCGGCATCCCCTCCAGCAGTCTGGTGTTGGGTAAAACTAGTGGACGGCATGCCTTCCGGGAGCGGCTGGCGGAATTAGGCTATAGCTTGCCTGAGGAAGACTTCACTCGTGCCTTTGCCGCCTTCAAAGAGCTGGCCGACAAGAAGAAGGAGATTACCGACCGCGACATCGAGTCGTTGGTTGCCGAAGAACAGCGCACCGTCTCCGAGACCTACCACCTCGACCGCGTCCAGGTCTCCTGCGGTGACCGCGGCATCGCGACCGCCGCCGTGAGACTGACGACGCCCGAGGGCGAGACCCTGGCCGATGCGACGATCGGCACCGGTCCGGTGGACGCCGTCTGCAAGGCAATCGACCGGATCGTGGCGGTGCCCTGCCAGCTCACGGAGTTCAGCGTTAATTCGGTTACCGAGGGCATCGACGCCATCGGCGAGGTGCTGATAAGGGTCGAGGCCGACGAGGCGACCTACACTGGCCGCGGCGCCGATACCGACATCATCGTCGCCAGCGCCAAGGCCTACGTCAACGCGCTCAACCGACTGATAACATTCAGGAAGGCGGCCGCCTAGCGGCGGGGCGGAGAGCGTAGCATGGAAGAACTGGAAATGCTACTGCGAGTGCTGCTGGCCGGGGCGCTGGGGGCCGTGATCGGCTTTCAGCGGACAAGGGCACACAAACCGGCAGGCATCAGGACGCACAGTCTGATCGCCATCGGCGCCGCCCTCTTCACGGTGGCCTCCGCACTCGGTTTTCCCGAGGCCGACCCGACGCGGATCGCCGCCGGGATCGTCACCGGGGTCGGCTTCCTCGGCGCCGGGGCAATCATCCGCCGCGAGGGCGGGCTGATCGGCGGTCTGACGACGGCGGCCAGCATCTGGGTGGTGGCCGCACTCGGCCTGGCGGCCGGGATGGGGCTCTACGTCATCGCGGCAGCGGTCGGCGGCATCGTCATGGTGGTACTGCTCATCCCTTCATCAAAGGGAGGGTAGGACGCTATGGCGGACGGTCTCCATCAAAATCTCAAGCGGAGAGGCTTTTAGCAAATGACACTGGTAGAGAAAATACTGGCGGCCCACTGCGGCCGCGACAGCGTCAGCCCCGGCGAGTTCATCAACCCGCGGGTCGACCTCATCCTGGCCAACGATATCACGGCGCCGATTGCGATCAGGGAGTTCCGTCGCATCGGCATCGACCGCGTCTTCGACCCCGCCAAGGTGGTGATGGTTGCCGACCACTTCGTGCCGAACAAGGACATCACCTCCGCCGAGCAAGCCAAGCTGATGCGGGAGTTCTGCCGCGAGCAGGGAATACTGCACTTCGACGTCGGGCAGATGGGCATCGAGCACGTGCTGCTGCCGGAAAAGGGCTTAGTTGTGCCCGGCGATATCGTCATCGGCGCCGATTCGCACACCTGCACCTACGGCGCCCTCGGCGCGCTGGCGACCGGCATGGGCTCGACCGACATCGCCGCGGCGATGGCCACCGGCGACATCTGGATGAAGGTACCGACGACAATCAAGCTCCACTACAGCGGCAGGCTCGGCGAGTGGGTCGGCGGCAAGGACCTGATACTGCATACGATCGGGCGGATCGGTGTCGACGGCGCCCTCTACGCCGCGATGGAGTTCACCGGCGAGGCGATCGACGCCCTGCCGATGGACGGACGCTTCACGATGGCCAACATGGCAATCGAGGCCGGCGGCAAGGCCGGACTCTTCCGTGTCGACGGCAAGACACTGGACTACGTGCGCGGTCGGGCGCAGCGCCCCTGCGCCGTCTACGAGGCCGACGCCGATGCCGAGTACGCACAGGTGATCGAGTTCGATGTCTCGCAACTGGAGCCGCAGGTCTCGCTGCCGCACTTGCCGTCGAACGCGCGCCCGGTCAGCGAAGTCGGCGAGATCGAGATCGACCAGGCCGTCATCGGCAGTTGCACCAACGGCCGCCTCAGCGACCTACAACTGGCGGCGCGGATACTCAAGGGCAGGAAAGTCCACCCGCGGGTACGCTGCATCGTCATTCCCGGCACGCAGCAGGTCTACCTCGATGCCCTCAAGGAGGGGCTGATCGAAACCTTCATTGTTGCCGGCGCCGTTGTCAGCACATCGACCTGCGGTCCCTGCCTCGGGGGATACATGGGAATCCTGGCCGAGGGCGAGCGCTGCGTCTCGACGACCAACCGCAATTTCGTCGGCCGGATGGGCAGTCCGAAATCGGAGGTCTACCTGGCCAACCCGGCGGTGGCCGCGGCGAGCGCGATAACGGGCCGCATCAGCCACCCGAAGGAGGTCACGGCATAGAAGGGCCAACGACACCGACACTGGCGACGAAACTGGGGATAGAGCCGGGCGACAGCGTGCGCTTCATCCGCCCCGACCCGACAACGCTGGGCCAGCTTCGGCGCGAAGTCGCCGACATCAAGGTGCTGACCGACCACAAGGGCGAGTGCGACGTCGTCCTTTACCGGGCCGAGGACGGTGACGATTTCGGGCGGCAGATGATGGAACTGGAGACCGGCATCCGGGCGGGCGGCCGAATCTGGCTGATCCTGCCGCAGAAGCCGATACGCCATCGTCGCGGCTGGAAGAAGGACTGGGAGGACATCCAGAAGGACGTCCTGTTCAGGACGCACCTGGTGGACAACAAGGTGGCCGAGATAAGCGACGAGGAGTTCGGGACGCAGTTCATGCGGAAGCGGGAGTCGAAAGGCTAGACCGGGGAGCAGACCCCTAACGAGGAGAACCGAAACATGTTGAAGGGCAAAGTCCACAAGTACGGGGCAAACGTCGATACCGACGCCATCATTCCGGCGCGCTACCTCAACATGTCGGAGCCGGAAGAGCTGGCGGCGCACTGCATGGAGG
>SDBV01003329.1_pt1 | contig 23776 bp, 23 predicted proteins | sample 2277081 | NCBI WGS metagenome assembly SDBV01 (sample SAMN10402039, study PRJNA504765) | marine sediment metagenome | isolation source: marine sediment core GS10_PC15, 223 cmbsf | place: Arctic Ocean: Southern Knipovich Ridge | collected 2010 | reverse complement strand
GGCGGAATTGGAGGCGGATTAGCCGAGGAATTCTTGTCGCTCGGAGGTCCAGTGTTCAGGCTGCTTTAAGTCGGCATAGATTGTGGCCGGGGGATAGACAAAGAACGTGGCCGGCTACACCCTGAGGTAATTGCAGACTCTCAAGGAGGCCGAAATGAAGGATTGGATTACAGTCACAGAAAACCTTTGGCGCTCAGCTAAGAAAGCATCTGCTGTTTTCTGCGCGGTTCTGATATTGATTAGCGTCAATGAAAGCAGGGCTCTATCTTCACCTGCATCGCAAGTTGGAAAAACCCCGCCCTCCCGCATCGCCAAGTTGAAATACGATCAGAATTATGTGCCCGGTGAAGTGCTGGTCAAGTTTCGACCCAGCTCGTCATCAAGAAAACGAGCTTTGATAAAAAAGTCTGTTGGGATCCAACGCACGATGAAGAGATTTGGGGATGGCAAGAAAGAGGGCATAACATACCACTTCAAGTTGAAACCGAACGTATCAGTATCGCAGGCAATAAGAAAGCTCAGGGCAGAACGGAGCGTTTTGATTGCCCAACCGAATAATATTTATAAATTGATGGAATGGACGCCCAATGACCCGCTTTTTAATGATCCAGGATTATGGCAGTGGGGATTAAACAATGAGGGGCAGACTGTTCGTGGAATGACAGGGGTTGTTGATGCAGATATAGACGCACCCGATGGTTGGGATATTAGCTGCTGTGACACAACCCCCATTGTTGCCGTCATTGATACCGGTATTGATCAGACACACCCCGACCTGATGGACATTATCTGGGAAAACCCGGAGGAAGTTCCTGATAATGGGATTGATGATGATAACAATACGGATGGAACCAATACCTATATAGATGACTCTGAGGGATATAATTTCGTAGGTATCTCACAGCGTCGTGCGTCAATTGGTACCGGGTTTTGGATAGGGCACGCTCGCCCGCTGGCTCAATCGATTGTTGGAACAGGCCAAATGCTTTCTGAGATAGAAGTCTGGTTGGGGAGCATTGGCAATCCTCAGGCAAATTTCATTGTTTCAGTGCGGGACGCTCTGAATGGCAATGATCTCGCGTTTTTTACCATCATGGCCAATGAGATTGGTGGTTGGAATACCAATATGGCTCCCATCAGAAGGGATCTCAATACAACGATCGACTTGGTGGTCGGCCAAACATATTTTATTGTCATAACGCCTAGCGAGGCACAGAACAGCTCAAATTTCACGCGTCTCGTTTGGTACGATGCCGATGTGGACGGAGAGGCCTATATATATGGGGAGATGTTTGATTTTGATGGAACCGATTGGAGCCCTACTCAAGACAGAGACGATATCTATTTTGGAACCAATGGCAACGCAAATCCCCATGATGATCATGGCCACGGAACACATGTGAGCGGAATAGTCGGCGCCTCAACCGACAACAATATTGGAATCGCGGGTACTTCTCGAAGAACAGCTATTATGCCTCTTAAAGCAGCGGATTCAGGCGGGGTCGTACGAACAGAAGATTTGATAGAAGCGATCCGCTATGCGGCCAGGAACGGAGCAGATATTATCAACATCAGTCTTGGATTCCATCGTACCGATTTGACACCTAATGAAATAGCACTGGAGCAAGATGCCGTTAACTTCGCTCACGATCATGGGGTCACAGTGTTTTCGGCAACTGGCAATCATAGCGGTAATCCTCTAGATAACTTTGTTACTGTGCCGGCTTCACTAGATAACGTGATCGCTATTGCCGCCACAAATAACCAAGATCAACGTGCATTCTTCTCAAATTATTTCGGAGAAGTGCCGGGGGACCATTGGGGTGTTGATATCGCGGCGCCGGGACACTGGATTTATTCAACCATGCCCACTTATGAAGTTGGCACGAATCGAAGGAATCCGGGGGGAGGTTTTTCGGACTATGCACAAGATTATGAATTCATGAGTGGAACCTCCATGGCGTCACCGATGGCCGCCGGTGTGGCAGCAACAGCTCTGTCATTTCGTCCCAGCCTGACTCCGGATGAACTTGAACAGCTACTGACTCAAAACGCAGATGATCTCGGAGCCCCAGGGCTTGATGACGAGTTCGGCTTCGGGCGAATAAACATGCAAAGGACTTTAGAGGCATTAGATAGGCTTCACACAAGCACGTATGATTATCAGAAGTTCTTTACAGGGATGAATGGACCCGCAGGTATAGCCGTTGATTCCCGGATCGATAGAACACCGGAAAAAATATTAGGCGGCGACTCTGTCATAGGGACTGTCGAACCGACCGATGTGGCAATTGGCCCGGATGGCGATGTGTACGTGACTGACTCGGCTAGTAATCGAATCGTATGGTACAAGATAGATGGAAGCAAAATATTGTGGGGCAAGAACGGCGGTGACGGTAGCTCTGGTACTGGCATCGGCGAATTCAATAATCCACAAGGAATCTCAGTTGATTCCCGTGGAGTCGTCTACGTTGCAGATACTGATAATCACCGCGTGCAAAGATTTAACGCCGCCGGTTCGCCTATAGGTCAACCGTGGGGCAGAAACAACGGTGATGGTACGGCCGGAGTGAATCTCGGCGAGTTTGATCAACCAAAAGACATCGCCGCTAATCAACGAGCCGATGTATACGTCGTCGATGCTGGAAACAACCGTATTCAAAAATTTACATCGATCGGTACTCCTGTGTTGGAATGGAGTGAATGGGGAAGCGGGTGGATGCAAAGCTTTGGAAGCCCCAAAGGCATTGCAATCGACTGGTGCGGAAATGTCTACGTCACTGAAAATCTTGGCGCTCGCGTTCTTAAATTCAATGCCAGTGGGGGCCTTTTAGCGGAGTTGGACGAATTTGTAATGCACATGAGAAGTGTTGGCGTCGAAGATGTTGCCGTAGATCGGGCAGGACGTGTTTTTATATCTCAAGGAGGCATCTGGGAGCTTGACTCTGACGGCGATATGGCAAGATCGTGGGGGGGATGGGGAGATGATCCGCGCAGATTCAAACGTTCACGCGGCATAACCGTTGATGGTCACGGCAACCTTTACGCCGCTGATCAGGGGAACCACCGTGTTCAAGAGTTTAGTCCGGCTGGGCGCATCTACGTCTCCGATGCGCAAAACAACCGGATCTTGAAGTATGACAAAGCAGGCACATTGCTTGAAAAATGGGGCAAAGGTAACGGGGGCGGTCTTTCGGGAACAGGCAATGGAGAGTTTGATGCCCCTGCGGATGTTGCTGTAGATTCCAGCGGTAATGTTTATGTAGCGGATTCACAAAACCATCGCGTGCAAAAGTTTAATTCTGCCGGCGTATTCTTGAGAAAATGGGGAAAGGAAGATCAATTCGGCCAGCCGGTGAGTGGAACCGGCCTCGGAGAGTTTGCGTTTCCCCGTGGAATTGCGGTTGATCTACAATCAGGAACTGCCTATGTCACAGATGACGGGAATCGCGTTCAAAGGATAGGGCCAAGTAATGTCGTTAACTTGCAGTGGGGAGTACCGGGCACGCAAGAAGGAGAGTTTGATAGCCCAAAAGGAATAGCGGTCGATTCAAAAAGCGATGTCTACGTCGTAGATCAAGCGAACAATCGCATTCAGAAATTTGGAGCCAATGGTGATTTTATTGGTTCATGGGGGGCTCCAGGTACAAATGATAGCGAGTTTGACACTCCATGGGGCGTCTTCGTTGACGTAAAGGGTGGCGTCTATGTTACGGACCAGAATAACAATCGCATCCAGAAGTTTGGGACAAACGGTACTCATGTAGCGACATGGGGCAGTCCTGGCTCGGGGCCGGGACAGTTCACGTCACCGAAGGGGGTTGGAGCGGACTTATCCGGATTTATCTATATTGCGGACTCCAACGATCATGTGCAAAAGTTACGTCCCACGCCAACCTGGCAATTCCAAAAAACAAATACATCGGCCGGCACTACCGTGACGACGGTTTCAATACCGTTCGCGGGTGGCGCCGGCGTTACTTATGATGACGTAACGACCGATGGCTACACGATAGCCATAAGCTCTCAACCGGTTGACGATCCACCTCCCGGTTTTTCGTTCGTTGGTGAGCAGCTGGATATCGATACAACCGCAATCTATGATGGCACCGTAACCGTTGCTTTGACATATGATGACAATATCGTTTTTGGAGATCCTGGTGCCCTTAGGATATTTCACTGGACAGGAACTAGCTGGGAAGATGTGACTTTCTCTGTTGACATAGAAAATAACAAGATTATAGGAAAGGCGAGCTCATTATCACCCTGGATTCTTGGGGGGCCTGTTTCTCCAGCAACCGGGGCAAACAAAAGTGGTTTTATTGTTTTGGCGCTTCTTATGGCGGTCTCGGGTATTGCTCTTCTCAGTTCATTGGCGAATTCAAAATGGAGACTTGGCTCATAAGTTGGCTTAGAGGAAAACCTCAAACTGCAGTTAGAAATCAGCAATAAATCCAATAAAAAAGGCCGCCGATTACCACGACGACCCTCCTGACCTCGTAGCGCATACGGGGTTCGAACCCGTGATCTCCGCCTTGAGAGTCTGAGCAGGGATTGTGCCGCGAATATCTGCGAAAACAAGGGCCGTGAACAGCGCTAACTTACTGACCAAGCTTTGGTCGCCAGCCGCTCACTTGATTCTGTCCGGGCGCGGGCAGAAAACAGACCGAGAATATCTGGCCTCGTTTTGAACCTTCGGGCTTGACTAGAAAATAGCGAGTACGCTATAATTTCCTCATGTGGACGCTTGTATTCTTTGAGACGGCAAACGGCAAAAGGCCGGTCGAGGAATACCTGGCTAAGCTGGGCACCAAAGAAAAAACGCGTGTTCGGTTTGGATTGGAGTTGTTGGAGCAACTTGGTTTCGAACTTCGAGCGCCGCACGTGAAAAGTATGGGCAATAAGCTTTGGGAGCTGAGAATTCGTGCCAGCGCCAACACCGGATATTTTATTTCGCTTTCACCGGCAAGACATTGATTTTGCTCCATGCGTTCACCAAGAAAACCCAACAGACACCGGCGGCGGAAATAGAGACTGCCATGCGGCGGATGAACGACTGGAAGGAAAGGATGAGACAAGAATGAAAACATTTAATGAGTGGGTTGCCGAAGAGGAAGCCAAGAACCCGGCCTTCAAGGCGGAGTCAGAGCGGCTGCGGCCTCTATTTGAGTTCAGATCGGCATTGATACGCGCTCGACAGCACGCCGATCTTACCCAAAAACAGCTTGCGGAGAAGATGGCAACAACCCAATCAGCGATAGCCAGGCTTGAAAGCGGTACACAGGTGCCGACACTCGACACACTGTTGAAGCTGACTAAAGCTCTCGGCGTCGATTTTAATCTTGCTGATGGTAAGTTGTCCGCCGGACCGCACGAGGCTGCCTAGTAGCGCCGAGGTATGGGCTGAGCTGCTCAGGCGGCAAAAGATACGATCGCTAGCTCGGCCGCTTTGTCAGCTTTATCGAGAATTCCGTCGACCCTTTCCATAACCGAATTCTCAATGACGTATTCTCGGCAATTGTCACACTGCAAAACCGGCAGACCCTTGATGATAATAGAGGTTTCGGTAATCTTGAAAGGCAGATCCGTTTTTACTTTATTCATTTGGCCGCTGCACTGATGACATTTCATCTATCTTCTTCTCCATTAAAGGTTGTTATTCTCATTGAAGCCTATCGCGTTCCATAGTCCACAATACGGCCGGTTTCCAGTTGGGTCTTCTTTTCTCTCTGACCGATATCGCTCATGAGATCACCGAATCACTACTCCGAGCCGTTGCGCTCAAAGACAGGAATGGAGCGGCGCATAAACTCATCGAAAAGCGGTACGGTGAACGCCATCTCTCCGTGGGCGGGACTATAGATCATGCCTTTCTTGATGAGGTTGGCGCGGGCCGGCCCAAGACTCGTTATCTTGACACCCAGGAGCTCGGCGACATCGCCGGTCCGGTGTGGCCCGGAGCCCAATTCCGCCAGGGCCCGCAGGAAGCGTTTTTCATTTGGGGTTAAACGGTTGAAGCGCACCCGGAAGAAATTGGTGTCGAGGCGGTCCCTAACGGTATCCGTGACCCCCAGAACAAGGTCAAAGGTGATTGGGGAGGCGGCCGCGTGGTTCCAAGATTGATAACCCCACTCTTGTAAGAAATACGGGTATCCGCTTGTCAGGCGAAATATCTCGTCCAGCGCCGGTTGGGCGAACTCGACCCCTGCGGTCTTAACGGGGTCTTGCAGGGCGCTTGCCGATTCGGAGGCCGACAGTGGGCCAATATCGGGGAAGCTGAAGAGGCGCTCGGCATACGACTTTGACTCCCCGGCCAACGCCGGCAGAATCGGCAGACCGGCCCCGATCAGAACCAAAGGCAATTGCCGCTGCTGTATCTTGTGAATCGCCATAATCAAGCCGCTCAACTCCGATTTCTTGAAGTACTGGACTTCATCGATCAAAATGGCAACTCCGGTCTGTCGTTCCTGGGCGGCCTCAGCCACGGCCTCAAATAGGTTGGGCAGATCGACCTCGATATCTCCGCTATCGGCTGCCCCTTGTTCGGGTTCAATATCGAGGCCGAATTCGACATCGCCGATGGAGACTTTGACTGCAGTGATGAAGCTCTTTAAGACGGCGATGCCGCGGCGGACTTTATCTCCGGTCCCAGCTATTCGGTCCAGATCATAGAGGATGCGTCTTAGGTGGGGGACGATGAGCAGGGGCAGGGACTTTCCTTCATGGGCTTCGACGAGAACCGTCCGATAGCCGCTCTCTTTCGCTAAAAACTCGATCTCATTGAGCAAGACAGTCTTGCCGACCCCGCGCAACCCCGTCATAAGGATGCTCTTTTCCGGTCGTCCCAGGAGCACCCGCCCCAGCAGGACGCGAGCTTCCTCCAAGACGTCGTCTCGACCGGCCAACTCCGGCGGCGGTGCGCCCGCTCCTGGTGAAAATGGGTTCTTAATCTTGTCCATCGAGTTCCTTAAAGTATAACAGTTTATTCATAACTATAAGGCATTATAGCCACAAAGGCTTATAAATTGCTATAAACCCCGTCTTCATACCAAGCGTGTTCTCGCAGTAAGCAATTTTTGCATCATGCCTTGTTTAAGCACCCACAGTCTTGACGCTGGAAATCATAAAAAGGCTTAACCTTGACGACATCAAGGCGGTAACAATTAGCAATGGAGCATGTCCTGACGACTTGGCCGATGTCGATATGTACGGAAAACAAAATGAGCATGGGGCCACGATTATTTCGTTGTTCGAGGACTTTAGAGAAAGATTCGAGCCCGGCGCCGCTCCAATTGTGCAGCGCATCGGCGCGCTTCGATCGCTGCATGAGGCGGGGCTCAAAACCTGGGTGAGCATGGAGCCTTATCCGACGCCGAATATTGTAAAGCAAGATATAAGGGAGATTTTGAAAGCCGTTTCTTTTGTCGATCGGATAGTCTTCGGCCGGTGGAATTACAGCAACCGGTCCACATCTTTTTCCCATTCGCCTGAGTTCTATAATGCCATGGCGGAACAAGTCGCAAGATATTGCAATCGGCGTGGGATTGATTTTCACATTAAAGAGGGCACAATAAGCGAACACGTGTTTGCTGTTTAATCGCCCCTATGCTAGTATCTGAGCAGGGCAAACGCTCATCAATCTTCCATACAAAGCCTAAAAACTGAATATAATAACGCCCGGCGCTGCTGATACAGCCCGGGCCTGGAACCAACAAACGAGGTGTTGGCTCATGAAAAAGGATATCACGGAACCGACCGGGCTTCATGCGCTGAGCGCGAAGTTAGGGAAGCCCGGCTCACGGAGGTTGCAGTGGGTAAGCGGCCGGTATTCGTCGAAGACATCATTATCGACCGGCTTATCAATGTCGAAGCCGATCTGGCCGTTGCCGTCGGTCTCTTTCGGGAATTGGCGGAGGGCAAGCGAAGCCCTTTTTTGAAATACGGTCCGAGACTGAGCGAGGCGCTGGATGTTGTGCAGGATGCGTTGTACTTGCGGAATCCGGAGTTGTATGAACTTGAAAATCCGTGTTTGAAATAATTACGCCATTGGCGTATATTAAAAGAGGTAGCTTTGTTAATCGTTGAGACCTCAGTGTTTACACGAAGGCTTACGGCTTTAATGCATGATGAAGACTATCGCCGGTTTCAGGTCAGCTTGATGCTGAACCCGGAAATCGGATCTGTGATACCGCATAGCGGTGGATTGCGTAAATTGCGTTGGGGTTTGGAAGGGCGAGGCAAGCGAGGCGGCGCTCGCGTAATTTATTATTGGGAACCTTCCAGGGAAATGATATTGATGTTGCTTGTATATCCAAAGAATGAGCAAGACGATCTGTCACCCGAACAGGCCAGAATCTTGAGCAACTTGGTCAAGGAGGAGTTTAAATGAAAGATGAACTATTTGCCGAGTTGCTGGAAAGCGTGCGCGAAGGCGGGGCAATCATGCGCGGCGAGGTGGAACCGAAACACTCGTTTAAATCGGTTGATCCGGATGTTGTGGCTATTAGGCGTAAGTATCGGCTGTCTCAAGCTAAGTTCGCGGCGCTGCTTGGAATCAGTGTGGCGACTCTGCGGAATTGGGAGCAGGGACGTCGTAAACCCGAGGGCGCTGCCAAAGTTCTGCTCAGAGTTGCCGACCGGCACCCGGAAGCGATTCTGGATGTTGTGAACAAGGCCGGATAAGGCAGAGGCAATGTAAGTGAGTGTAATAGCGAAATCAACAAATAAGGAACTTAGCGAGATCTTTGCTGAGGCGGTTCAAAGGGCTCAGGAGAGAAACCGGCGAAAAGGTATCAGAAATGTCTATTGTCGCGGTGGTCAGGTTTACAGGGAATCACTGAAAGACCAAACTCGCGAAGGCGCCGAATCCGGCAACAGCGAAACTTGATCGAAAGGCCCTTCGCTGTCTAGCCCTCAGTTTTCTCTCTCAACCAATCGACAGACTTCGCCCCCGCAGGTCTTGCATTTCCCTCTGAGGATGACGTCGCCGCGCTCCATACTGGCGGTTTCGAGCACAATAGTTACTGCCCCGCTGCATTCTCTGCACCACACGTTCTCTAAGATACGTTTTTGCGCCGTGGAGGGGATTTCGTCCCATCGCTTTCGGGCTGGCGGCGTAAACTTGGCCCGTCGTCTGAACGGTATGACGTTGTCGTTAGTCTCTCGGCTCATTATGTTTGTCTAAATAGGCTTGGAGCTTGTCTGAAAGCTTGTCGAGCTCCCGCTCAAGGTTCCGGTCCTCTGTGTGGTTGGCTTCGGCAGCCACATATCCCTGAATATCTTCGATGTCATCGAGAGATAGGTCAACCTGAATTCCGCTGCTGACCACCAGCGCGAATTGGGCAAAGTCGGGGTCGTAAAATGTCTCCTCCCTAATTAAGTTGCGTTCACGCAGTGTTAGTTTTACCGGAAGCTCTGCTCCCATAGGGATAATCTCTCGTTTCATCATGTATATGATAAGGGAAGTATCAAACGACGGCCAGAAATCCAACAAAAAGGGCATTGATTCACTCAGCACCCCCCTGACCTCGTAGCCCAGATGGGACACTATTCGAACTTTAGGCAATCGGACCATATTGAAGTAATGGAGCAGATAAGGGCCTGCTGCAAGTATGTTGTGGCCGTATGATCAAGTCATTCTCGGTTATTCGAATCGTCAAAATATTCCTTTCCCTAACGACGCAAGCCCAGTTTTTCTCTTGAGAAGATATGATATAGTTTGGTTAGTGAGCAAGCGCTCAAATAATAGTACTGTAAGAAGGAGAACAAGATGGTTTTAAGACTAATTTCAAGGGTTGTGAACGGAGCAAAAGGTGGAGTAACGGCCGGTCTTAGGGGTACGGCCGACATCGCCAGCAGCACTATCAACGTCGTAAAAAAGACGACGATTTCCACTCTCAAGGAAACTTCGGAATTTGTGAAAGAAGGTCTGGATGTTCCGGCATCGATTGTCAAAGGCGCTCTTAGTGGTGTTGGCGAAATCGGGGCATCCGTGATCACCGCGGTCAAAGGAACTGTAAACGGGGTGGTTCAGGGGTTTATGGAAACCGGCGGAGGCCAAGAAGAGGCGGTGCGCGGTTCGGTCGCCCAGGCGATTCACAGCGGCAAGGAGTTGGGCGTTGATGTCGGCGAGACGGCCATTGAGGCCGTCCAGGGAGCGGTGGACGCAATCAAGCAGGTGGGCGGCGATGCTGCCGACGCGACTAAGGACGCGGTTGGAGCGGCGATGGATGCGGCGAGCGAAATCGGCGGCGACACCGTCGATACGGTGAAATCTGCTTTGCTTAGTGGGGTTGAAGGCGCTGAGGAGATCATCCAAGCCGCGAAAAAATAATAAAATGGCTCTAGGCTCGTTATCGTGAAGTCCTCGCTGAGCGACTTTTAGGTTGATTGTTTGAATGGGGGCCTGCCAAGGGTGCTGCAAACGGCCGTTTGATTTTCAACCAACCATCAAAATAATGCCTATGAGCAGGTATTTTCGAAGATATGTAGCGTATATGGGGTTTGAACCCGTGATCTCCGCTTTGAGAGTGTTCCCGGGGAATTTGCCGGGGATACGTTGAAAAATAGGGGACTTGAGCAGCGGAAACTTATGACCTGGCCGCTCGCGCGCAGTTTACCCCTTGTTTCTGCCCACGTCCGGGCAGAAAACGGGCAGAAAGTCTTGCGGCGTGGTGAATGCCGCTATCGTTTTATACTTGACATGCAGTGGTATTATTAATGTTGAGCGATAAGTCCGCTCTGGGTGCCGTAGTGTTTCCCTCAATCGAGGGTGAGAGCTGCGGAGAGGAGCCCAGGAGGCCCGCTCTTTTTATTTCAGGTAAAGATTCTCGAATCGCACTTTCTCTCTAAAAACATCGAACCAGGCACAATCTCTACTCTGATATTTGCGAAAGACTCCCCAGGTGAATAAATCAGCGGCTTGTAGTGTGCCATCGTCATGACTGTGTATGTGGTCTATGTCGATTAGGACGTTTGGCTGTACGCGGCCTTCAAGTTGGTTGATTACGTAAGTATCGAAGTTGTCAATTTCTTTGCGACCCTTACTCTTGTCGATGACAAGCTGTACCTTCGTGGAAGCTTGTTCGAAAGGTATTTTGTCGAGCACTAGACGCGCTACATAGTTGTAGACGTGATTCTTATTCTGTTTCAATTCATCATACACACGTCGCTTGTTTAGCGTAACCGCGTAAATCCCGAACTGCAGGGTGCGGACCTGTTCATAGAAGTGCATCTTGGCGGCAAGGGTGGTTTCCGTGCCTTTTAATTCTGTCTTAAAATTTCGGGCTCGGCCGCCCTTGTTTACTTTTCGGCGTAGCGTGACCTTGGCGGCTTTGCGCAGACCTGCAACCGAGGCTCGATGGCTGGTTGCCAAGATGCAGACCGTGAAAAAATCAGATGGTCTTTTATGGTCAAAATCAAACCCGAGATCGCCACTTTCATCAAGATAGAGATACCACACCAGGCGGTTCTTCCTTTACATGCTCATTCCAACTTCACTGCCGGTCGCAAGCCGTTCCTGTAATCTTACCATCGCTTCCTCATTCGCGCCCTCCAGCAGATGGCAATAAATGTCGAGTGTCATCTTGGCGCTTGAGTGGCCGACCTGCCGGCTAATGAACTTGATAGATTCCCCCTGGCTCAGGAGCAGTGACACATACGAGTGACGCAGAGCATGGAATGAAACCTTGCGCAGACCGGCCGTCCTTAAAGCCGGCTCAAAGACCCGCTGCGATAAGTTTCGGCTTGCCATCGGTCTCCCGGCGCTGTTAGGGAAGACCAAATCCATTGGGTTCTGCTGCAATTCAACCGATTGCCGCAACTGGTGTACCCTAAGCGCTTCGGTCAGTGCTGGCGGGATAACCACAGCCCGTCTTGATGATTGTGTCTTCGGCTCATAGAAACGGCCCTGCTGGAGGACGCGGCGGACATATATCTTGCCGCTCTGCCAATCGATATCGCCCCACTCAAGCCCCAATATCTCGCTCTGGCGCATGCCTGTATAGCAGGCCGTCATAATGAGGGGGCGGTGGAGCTCGGCGGTCGCGGCAATCAAGAGTCTCATTTCTTCCGGGCTGAGAAATGCCATTTCCTTCCTGGGGACTTGCGGCTTCCTAATATATTTAGCGGGGTTCCGGGCTAGGTAGCTCCACTGGCATCCTTTTTCAAGAATGCCTTTGAGGATGGTGAGGGCACGGCCATTCGTAGCCGGCGCCCGCCCCTCACTTTGCAGATGGGCAAAGAAGTATTCGACCTGTTCGCTTGAGATGTTCTTTACCTTATGGCACCCGAAAGCCGTGATCAGCCGATCAACGTGCGCTTTGTAGCTGGCAAGAGCCTTCGGGCGAACTTGGGCCTTCTTTAGGTCCAGCCATTTCCCGGCCAGCTCTTCAAAAGTGATGTCCGGCACCGGTCTATATTCTCCCCGATCGACCTGGCCGAGTATCTGACGCAAAGCACGTTCAGCATCACCCTTTCTCGGGCTGATCGTCTTGTATTGCCGCTTGCCGTTTGGGCCATAAAAGCGAATGGCGTAAGTTGTGCCACCTTTGCTTTTGACTTTGATGACGCTGCCGCGAGCCATCTAGCGCCGCAACCGGCGAAGCGTATGTTGCATGAGGGCAATAGTCAGTTCGGCTATCTTAATATCGAGTCCTTGTAGCTCAGTGAGCTGCGCGTCCCGCTCTGGCGCCTGCCGAAGGCGGTTCGTCGCACGCATTTCCCGCCGTAAGGCATCAAACGAGTTGTTGGGTTCCGTGATATCCTTCTGGATTGACATGAGAGTTCCTTTCTCGTGTCCACGCCCGGGCTGTTAGCGCAGCGCCGGGCATTTCTAATGGGGTTGTGTTGCTACCGCAATAGTAGCAGATAGGGGATGGTAAAGCAAACAGGTGTTCGCATTAATATTAGGTAAATGTCAGCAGGGGAATTGGCGGATCGACCTAATCTTGGCGGTCAGATAAGCGAATACGGTCGATTGTCCCAAAATCTGTGAAGTCATTCCCAAAATCTAGAGAAAACCGGTATTCTCCAGCCTTGTCGCGAACGCCGCCAAACTGAATGAAGATCGGGAAAGAACGGTGAGGAGTAATTGTCAGCGATTTCGAAATACTCCACTGGGACGGATCAGGCCCGACCGCGCCAAAGCTCTCGACAGGGTAGCCAATTCCATTAACAGAATTGTTGTCCTCAAGAACAACTCCCTTGGTCATTTGGTCATGAGTGTTTAGCGCGGGAACGGTGATTGACGAATCTTGAAAATTTGTGATCTGCAAATATGCGATTGCCGATCGATGGCCCTCGAACTTGATAATATCAATTCCGGTCAGTCGGATTTGAGTCTGAGTGATTCGATCCTCATCTTTCTTATTCAAGCTCCTGTCGAATCTATATTTGCCTAGTCTTGGCCGCTTAACTTTCACAGTTAGGCTTACGATCGTTTCTGCCTTATAAATTGGTCCCGGCTGCGGGGATTGGCGTACCACAATTGCGTTCGGTGCGGTCAGATATTGCGGTTGTTCTGTAATCGGATCGATCTCGGTGTAGCCATTGATTGCTAAAGCTCCCTTTGCATGAGTATATGATTTGCCGATAACTTTTGGCATCGTGCCGGTCGAGCCTCCGGCAAAAGATATGGCAGTATTAGCAACCCCAAGGGATCCGAAGCAAAAGGAAAGCACTCCAAATATGGATAGAACGGCGGACGCTACAGCAGCGCCTTCGATCCGATAACGGGTGTGAGGTCTGTCCTTATAGCGCTTGATAAACCAACCATGCGAATCTCGCAGGATCTTGAGGTAGCCTATGACTTTGCTGGCTTTCATCTTAAAAAGATCTTCCGCATCCCTCATACGTAGCCGACAAAAAAGCCACTATCGATACACCGATCGTGGCTTCCAGTTTGCTGCGAATTGTAAAGAATCTATGGTTAGGCGGACGCCCCGTTCGCCAAATTGCATTTACCTTATGTCATTGTCAGCGCTTCCTGCCTGTTCTAGCGTGCACTAGATACGTCCTTTGATCGCGCCTTGCGGGATCATGCCGGCAGTGTGCTTTGATACCTCAAAATCAATAGTTTCGACCTTTTCGACCCCCGAAGCGTTCCGAATCGAGTTGATAAAACTGTTCTTAGACCCCATTTCCCTGATGTGGTAATTGGCGGCGATATCAAAGCCTCCGCTACCAGCATGAAGCTCGTATATATGTTCGTTCTTGCTTAGATATCCTTTGATGTTCTCGCATGCCGCTTGGTTTACGGTCTTCACTAGCAGCAAACCCTGGCCATAGCCAACATCACTGTGATTGAACCTAATCGTCTTTGTGATGGCCCCCTCATCTTGAAGCTGCTTAATTCGGTGTGCTGTTGCGCGCGCGGAGAGGGGCTTCATTCCCGGTAATCGCAGAATTAGCTTGTCCTTGATTTCTTCGGCGGACACATACTTATCAAGCAAGAGCTTGATGATTTCTACATCGATTTCATCTAAAGGCTTCATCTCGAGAAGTTTTGCATATTTTGCAAAGATTATCAATAATTATTGCCATTTATGCAATATTCTAATCATATACTCTGCAAGCAATCGATTCGGGACCATTAGTATGCTGGTCATCATGGCATTCCCATGACCGCCAACTCCCTATAGAATATACAACCGAGCCATCTATCTTGTTGACCAATAGCGACCGCATGATTGGGGAGTCATTTGAACAAGAAAGACCTTACCGAACGCGATATATGCACCAAGTTCATCACACCCGCCGTCTCGCAGGCGGGGTGGGATATAAAGACGCAAATTCGCGAAGAGGTCCACTTTACCAGGGGGCGGATAATCGTCCGGGGCAAGCTGGTCACTAGAGGCAAGGACAATTTCGCCGATTACATTCTCTACTACAAGCCGAACATCCCCCTGGCCCTGATAGAGGCAAAAGACAACAACCACTCCGTCGGCGACGGCATGCAGCAGGCGCTTAAATACGCCGCCACGCTTGATATCCCATTCGTCTTTTCATCCAATGGCGATGGTTTCGTCTTTCACGATAAGACCGGCCAAAGCACACAAATGGAAACAGACCTGGCGCTCGATGCTTTCCCAACCCCCGAACAGCTGTGGGCCAAATACCGCACCCACAAAGGACTAACACCAACGGAAGAAGAAGTCGTCCTGCAGCCCTATTACGATGATGGCATCAAGACGCCGCATTATTACCAGAGTATCGCTGTAAATAAGACTATCGAGGCCATCGCCAAGGGCCAAGACCGCATCCTGCTCGTTATGGCCACCGGCACGGGCAAAACCTATACCGCCTTTCAGATAATCTGGCGGTTGTGGAAGGCCAGGCGCAAGAAGCGCATCTTGTTTCTGGCCGATCGCAATGTCCTGATCGAACAGACGATGGTCAATGACTTTCGCCCTTTTGGCGGTGCCATGGCCAGGCTTAGTACCAGCTCCAAAACCATCGAGAAGGAAGACGGCACCGAAGTGATACTGCCAACGGCCATCAATAAGAAGCAACGCCGTATCGACACTTCATACGAAATCTACCTGGCTCTCTATCAGTCCATCACCGGCCCCGAGGATAAACAGAAGATCTATCGCGAACTCTCACCGGACTTCTTCGACCTTATAGTTATCGACGAATGTCACCGCGGCAGTGCCGATGAGGATTCTGCCTGGCGCGAGATTCTCGATCACTTCTCATCGGCCACCCAAATCGGCCTGACCGCAACGCCGAAAGAAACGGAATACGTCTCGAATATCAATTACTTCGGCAAGCCGGTCTATACCTACTCGCTCAAGCAGGGCATTCGCGATGGCTTTCTCGCCCCCTACAAAGTGATCAAGGTCCACTTGGATGTGGATGTGGAAGGCTATCGTCCCGGCCGGGGAGAGGTCGATCAGCTCGGCCATGAGCTTGAGGACCGCATCTACAACCAAAAGGATTTCGACCGCACACTATTCATCGATGAACGCACGCGGCGAGTGGCCAAGAAAATCACCGAGTTCCTCAAAGAAAGCGGCGACAGATTTCAAAAGACCATCGTCTTTTGCGAGAAAGTGGAACACGCCGCGCGCATGCGCCAGGCTCTCATTAACGAAAACGAGGATCTGTTCCAAGAAAACGAACGCTACGTGATGCGCATCACCGGCGACGACGCCGAAGGCGTAGCCGAAGTCGGCAACTTCATCGACCCCGAAGCGAGACATCCCGTTATCGTCACGACCTCGCGGCTTCTCTCCACGGGAGTCGATGCCCAGACGTGCCGCCTCATAGTCCTCGATCGCCAAGTGGGTTCGATGACGGAATTCAAGCAGATAATGGGCCGCGGCACGCGCATCCATCAAGATACCGCCAAATACTATTTCACCCTGATGGACTTTCGCAAGGCCACCAACCACTTTGCCGATCCCGATTTCGACGGCGAGCCGGTACAGATATATGAACCCAAGGAATACGAACCGGTAGACCCACCCATTGATGAGGAGACGGTCTCCCAGGAGCCGGGCGAGGATGAAGTGATTCTCGTTGACCCACAAACGCCGGATATCGATATTGACACGGTCCGGGAGAAACCAAAGAAATACTATATCGAAGGCAATGAGGTTAGCATTGCGTTTGAGCGGGTCCAGTATCTCGATAAGAACGGCAAGCTTATCACCGAAAGCCTGCGCGACTACTCCAAAAAGACCTTGATCCAACATTTCACCAGTCTGGATGCTTTTTTGAACCGCTGGAACGCGGCCGACCACAAACAAGCCCTCATCGAGGAGCTGGAGAAGGAGGGGCTGCCGCTCGATCCCTTGGCGGAGGAAGTGGGGGCCGACCTCGATCCTTTCGATCTGATCTGCCATGTCGCTTTCGACCAGCCGCCGCTCACCCGGCAAGAAAGGGCCGATAACGTGCGTAAGCGCGATGTCTTCACGAAGTATGGCGATCAAGCCCGGGCGGTCCTCGAAGCCCTGCTCCAGAAGTATCAGGATGAAGGCGTCACCGGCCTGGACGACCCGCGTATCCTCAGAGTCTCACCATTCGATACAATGGGCACCCCGGTCGAGCTGTTGAAATACTTCGGCGGCAGAGACGGCTTCGAGCAGGCCATCCACGAAATGCAATCTGCGCTATATAGAGAGGTTTCTTAGCTAACCATGGTAGTAAGAACCACCGTCAAATCTATTCAAGATATCATGCGCCAAGATGTAGGCATCGACGGCGACGCCCAGCGTATCTCCCAGCTCTGCTGGATGTTCTTCCTCAAGATCATCGACGACCAAGACCAGGAGCTCGAACTTATGCAGCCCGGCTACTCTTCACCGATCTCCGAGAAATACCAGTGGCGCGCCTGGGCCATCGACCCCGAGGGCATTACGGGCACGGAACTCCTCGATTTCGTCAATGAAGATCTATTTCCGGAACTCAAAGAGCTGGGCGCCACCTCACAAGACGGCCGCCGCCGGGTGGTGCGCGATGTCTTCGAAGACGCCTATAACTACATGAAATCCGGTCAGCTCATGCGCCAGGTGGTCAATAAGATAAACCTCGTTGATTTCAACAACCTCAAGGAGCGCCAACACTTCGGCGATATCTACGAGCAGATACTAAACGATCTTCAGAGCGCCGGTAATGCCGGGGAGTATTACACGCCCCGGGCTGTGACCGCTTTCATGGCCGACCGCATAGACCCTAAGCCCGGCGAGATACTTTACGATCCCGCCTGCGGCACGGGCGGTTTCCTGACTTGCTCCATCAACCACATGCGCGAGCGGTATGTGAAGACCGCCGCAGAGGAAAAGAAGATGCAGCAGGCCCTGCGGGCCACGGAGAAAAAGCAGTTGCCGCATATGCTCTGCGTCACCAACATGCTGCTGCACGGTATCGACGACCCGTCCTTCGTCCGTCACGACAATACGCTGGCGCGCCCATATATCAGTTACACCAAATCCGACAGGGTGGACATAGTGTTGACCAATCCGCCATTTGGCGGCAGGGAAGAGGACGGCATCGAGTCCAACTTCCCCAAACACTTTCAAACCCGGGAGACGGCCGATCTGTTCCTGGCCCTAATCGTGCGCCTCCTCAAATCCGGCGGCCGGGCTGCGGTCGTCCTCCCCGACGGCACTCTCTTCGGCGAGGGCGTCAAGACGCGGTTAAAGGAACATCTGCTCCAGGAATGTAATCTGCACACCATCGTCCGCTTGCCCAATAGTGTCTTTAGACCGTACGCGTCGATCGGCACCAATCTGCTCTTCTTCGAGAAGGGGACACCGACAAAGGAAATCTGGTACTACGAGCACAAAGTCATAGAGGGACAGAAGGCCTACTCGATGACTAGGCCGATAAGGCTCGAACACCTCAAGCCTTGTATGGATTGGTGGGAGAAGCGAGAAGAAAACGAGGTCGCCTGGAAAGTCGGCCTCGATGAAATCAAGGCCCGCAACTACAATCTCGATTTCAAGAACCCCCATGTAGTCGAAGAAGTTCATGGTGATCCCGAAGAACTGCTGGCCAAGCTAGAGGAAAGCGGACGGGAGACCGCTAAGCTGCGCGATAAGCTAAAAAGCATTCTGGAAGAGGCGCTGCTTAGATGAACCCAGAGCGGCTGCTAAAACATTTTGACGAGATCAGCGAAGCGCCCGAGGCCGTACCCCGGTTGCGCCGGTTTATTCTGGATTTGGCGGTAAGAGGGATGTTGGTGGAGCAAGATCCGGGGGATGAGCCGGCGAGTGAGTTGTTGAAGCGGATTGAGGCGGAGAAGGCGCGGCTGGTTGAGGCGGGGAAGCTGCGAGCTCAAAAGACAAAGGAGCTGGATGGTGAGGAGATACCGTTTGATATTCCTGCGATCTGGGATTGGACGCAACTCGCTCAGGTTGGCTTCATTAGCCCCCGGAATGAAGCCGAGGATTCAGTCGAGGTCGCGTTTGTACCAATGCCACTGATCTTTGCTGAATATGGTCGCGGAAATCAGCATGAGATAAGGCAATGGAGTGAGATCAAGACAGGCTACACGCATTTTGCAGAAGGGGATGTGGGCCTGGCAAAGATCACGCCTTGTTTTGAAAATGGTAAATCGACAGTTTTTAGGAATCTAACCGGAGGCCTTGGAGCCGGTACAACCGAGCTTCATATTGTTCGACCAATAAGCATGGATGCCGATTATATTCTCACGTTCTTGAAATCATCTCATTTCATAGAAACAGGGAAACCAAAGATGACGGGAACGGCTGGGCAGAAACGAGTCCCAAAAGACTACTTCGCTTATACGGCGTTTCCGCTTCCACCCCTTGCCGAACAACACCGAATCGTGGCTAAGGTGGACGAACTAATGGCTCTCTGTGACGAACTGGAAACGACGCAGTCCGGGCGCGAGTCGCGGCGCGACCGGCTCGTGGCATCATCACTGCATCGTTTGAATAATGACGACGCCCGTCCAGAATCCGACGGCCAGCCTGCTTTCAAAGAAAGCGCCCGCTTTTATTTCAACCACCTGCCGAAGCTAACCGTGCGGCCCGAGCATATCAAGCGGCTTCGGCAGACTATTATTAATCTGGCAGTGCGGGGGAAGTTGGTGGAACAGGATCCTGGGGATGAGCCGGCATCGGAGTTGTTGGTCCAGATTCAAGCGGAGTTGCGGAGAGATCGCGGCCGAAAAATAGCCGGCTTTGCTGGAGCACCCCAGGTAGATGAATCTCGTCAGCCATTTGATCTGCCGCCTGGCTGGTCATGGGCGCGCTTCCCACAGCTTGGCATTTTCGGGAGAGGCAAGTCGAAGCATCGACCTAGAAATGATCCTGCGCTTTTCGAAGGAGGCACGCATCTGCTGGTACAAACTGGAGATGTTGCACGGTCCAACGGCTTGATCAAGACATATACCAGTAAATACAATGAAATCGGCCTGAAACAGAGCTTCAAATGGCCAAAGGGCACACTTTGCATCACTATCGCAGCCAATATCGCGGATAGCGGCATTTTGGGCTTCGATGCCTGTTTTCCTGACAGTGTTGTTGGCTTCGTTCCGGCTTCAGTTTTTCCGAACGCTCGCTATTTTGAGTATTTTGTCCGGACTGTCAAAAACAGGCTATTTGAGTTCGCCCCAGCGACGGCACAGAAAAACATCAATCTTGGCATTCTCAATGAAATCCTAATTCCACTCGCGCCCCTCGCTGAACAACACCGCATTGTCGCCAAAGTGGACGAACTAATGAGCCTCTGTGACGAAATTGAAGCGGGCATTGTCTCAAGTACGGCGGTAAATCGCCAACTTCTCGAAGTCTCACTGCACAAAGCGCTTGAGGAGGTTGTGTGAGCAAAGATACTTTGCTGAACCCCGCAAACGACATAATGCTTGAGGCCGAGACCCTCAAGAATATGCTCGTTTCTTACGCAACAGGTGGTTCTGGGGATGATAGCGAATATAAGCTTTTACGGAAAAAACTGATGGCTGATCCGTCGACCAAGAAGCTGCTTCCAAAATGCGTGTTAACCTGTCGTGATCTGAGCGAATTCTGGGGCTTTATCAAGTCCGAATTTGCCCACTATGCTGAAAGAAGAGAATTCTTACGCGAAGAATTTGATCCGCTTCTTACGGAACTCGAACAGGCACTGTTCGCTCCGGCCGTTGATGACATTTCGCAAACATTGTCTGAAGTAGATTCCGAGCATGTCAATTTTGCTTGGCGCAAGGCGCTTGAGCGCAAGAACAGCGATCCTGAGGGCGCAATAACCGCTGCCCGCACTCTCGTTGAAACTGTTTGCAAGCACATACTTGATGAAAACGGGACTGAACACAATGACGGCCAAGATTTGCCAAAACTCTACCGGCTAGCTGCTGAGCAGCTCAATCTGGCGCCAAGTCAACATACAGAACAAGTATTTAAGCAAATACTGGGTGGATGCCATGCTATCGTTGAGGGCCTCGGATCGGTGCGCAATCGGCTGAGCGATGCTCATGGCAGAAGCAAGAAGTCAGTTCGGCCAGCGCAGCGTCACGCCGAATTGGCAGTAAATCTAGCGGGTAGCATGGCGACATTTCTTGTTCAGACGCAAAAGGTGCGGAAGGCACGCGATTCTAGCGAACCTGACTATATATTCGATTCAGCCAGGCTAAAGGCGGAACTTTCCGCTATTCAGGTTAAGGTAAGAGGAATGGAGAAGAAGAAGGTTGGAATGGTCGCGGATGCGGACATGGCCGGACCATTGAGCGCTTTAGACCAAGAGTTGGACCTATTGCAGGCCGAAACTGAGGCTCTGCGGACAAAACTAAGAATCACAGAATTAGGTTTCACTTATTTTGAAGAACATAGCTTCAATGTTGCTGTTGAAGCTTGCGGAATGGTCGGCCGCAAGGAAAAGCTTAGCGAGGCCACGATCAAGATTCCTGCTGCTGTTGTCGAGAAATTCAAACAAGCACGCAAAAAGAATGTGTTTGGTGAATTTTATATCCAGTCTTGCTTTGAGCTTCCCGATGATGGCGCGCGGCCGGAAAGCGTTCTATTTTATCTTTTTGGCTCAGCGTCGGACACTTCTGATATTTTTTTGATTGAGCAGTGGTCCACGTAAAGCGAGGTCGCGGAATAGACAATGTCGATCAGTGATAAAACAAGAAAAATGCTATGGGGCCGCTCTGGCAATCGCTGCGCAATTTGCAGGCACGAGCTTGTTCTCGGGCGCACGGCCAAAGATGATGATTCTGTGATCGCCGAAGAGTGCCACATCGCTTCAAGTCAACCCAACGGCCCCCGATTTGACAGCTCAATAGCCACGGGAAAGATTGATGTATATGAGAATTTGATCTTACTATGCCGAATTCATCATAAGATGGTTGATGACCAAGCGGAAACCTACACAATTGAGGTTTTACGTGATATCAAGCAAAATCACGTGGGCTGGGTAGCGGAGAAACTAACCGACGAACAGAAATCCGAGCCAGTGAGGATTCGTCGCGTAACGGAGAATATTCCGCCAATTTTATCGAGGATCACCACAGGCAAAGAGGTGCTGAATGTCGTCAATGATGCGATGGCCTTCGTTCATGATCACGATGAACTCAAGACACAGCAAGAGGTCGATCTTGTCGGCAGGTTTTTTGAGATTGCGCAAGACTGGGGCGATTTCAGTGATGAGCTTGAGGCTGGCGCACGTGTGCAAGCATCGTTTGATTTAGCCGAGGCTTTGCGAGAGGTTGAAGGGGCAGGGTTTTTTGTGTTTGGCGGACGAGAGGTACGGCGCCTTGAAGGTGGCCAAGCGCCGCCCAGAAACTGGCCGATTTCTGTTTTGAAGGTGCTTCGAAACGATAATCCGGAAATAATGCGGATAGATTTAACAGACGTCGCCCAGAAAAACCCTAGCAAAAAAGGCTAGAAAGATTCTAAGAACGATAGGTGTGTCGACTCGGCCATATAAGATATGGAGCAAAGGATATGGAGTGTCGATCTAATGGCTGATCATTTCGTGGGTTGGATATGGAACATTGAGCCGAATTTCTGATTAATAAGAATGATCTTGATCACCGGACCAGACCCATCAGTCGTCATCTTCCAAAGTTCTTTGTAATGCTTCGCCTGTAATCGTCTCGGGTCTTGTCGGCCCCAATTCATCTATAAAAGAGCTTGCAATACTCCGCGTCCTATTGTCACGTAGGTATCCGCCAATCCTGGCACCCATTTTATGAGCGAGCTCCAGCGGTAATGTTCCTGCATTGGAAATAACTAAAGTTCTGACTGCACGCGTTATAGCAACGTAAAACAAACGACGTTGTTCCTCGATTATGTGATCGCGTTCTTGGGGCGTGACATCATTTGGAATAAAGGGCAATAGGCCCTCAATGCATCCTGCAATAACTACCAAGTCAGCTGTTAAACCTTTGGATTTATGAAGACTCATTATACGGACGTAATCTACATCGGTCGGAAGTTCCGGTTGGGTTATAAAAGTTTTTAATCCATCGAGAATTTCTCTTGGCTCCGCGTTTTCATCCAATGTTTCTAAGATTGCTGACCTGAATGCTTGGGCCCAATGGGCATTGGCAGGAAATAGAGCTTGCATCAAATCATCGCCTTTTACGTCCGCGAGCAAATCGAGCTGGCGTCTTAATTCGCTAAACCGTGGAAGCAGTGTATTTGTATAAGCTATTTTGATGTTGCCTGCGGTCATGTCAGCAAGCAAATCAAATGGTTCGGTCCCATTATTTTCGCAGTAATCTCTGATACGCTGCCAGGTATTTGAACGAAGCTGTTGGATACCAAAACCGAGCCAACCCCGAAGAGCAACGCGGTCATAAGGGTCTGCAAGTAGTGCTAGCAATGTGAACGCTTCTTGTGCGTTATGCTCTCCTACTTTTCTTGGATTTCCCTCGAGTGCTTCCTCATGAAAAAAACTATGCGCTGGTATTCCGCGAGAAATCAGGGCATCCCTGATTGCATAACCAATCTGCCGGCGAGGCGAAAGGATCAATATTTGTCCAGCAGAAGCTTTAGCATGCTGGATAGAAGATGCAATATATTCGGCAATGCCCTCTATCTCAACCGCTAATTCGGACCATTGAACAATGCGTACCTCACCTTGAGGGTTGCCTTGTCTCGGCAATAAGACTTGATTGGGCCCTGGATTGTGGCTGATCAAAGCATTTGCTAGTGCAACAATCTGCGTTCCGCAACGCCTACACACTGTTACCGGCCACGCTATCTGTCCACCTCCCGGCCAGATTATGCGCCGTCAAACGGCATGACGAATTAGCGGCTTAAGAGGGAGGCGTTACTCAGCCTCCCTCTCCGCCACCGCCCGCTTA
>SDBV01003328.1_pt1 | contig 23783 bp, 16 predicted proteins | sample 2277081 | NCBI WGS metagenome assembly SDBV01 (sample SAMN10402039, study PRJNA504765) | marine sediment metagenome | isolation source: marine sediment core GS10_PC15, 223 cmbsf | place: Arctic Ocean: Southern Knipovich Ridge | collected 2010 | reverse complement strand
TCTGCCTGACGCAACTTCGATACGATCTGCTCTGGTGTAAACCGCTTCATCTGAGTCTCCTTAGATCAAAATGATCGTCAAAGACTCTCATTTAACTTGGATCAGTTTTCGGGGAGCAGGCCACCTTCCAATCGATATACGCCGTAACCAATCCATGCAGGTTCATGAACCCAGATTATAAGCCGCTAGGCCAACTTTCGGCGATAACCATCTTTCTCCACAAAGCGTTGTTGTCAGGCTCCTAGACTGTTAGCATAAGCTTCCCACCGGCAATCAGGGTGGGCAGCGGAATATGCTCTGCACTGAATAGGCTTTGACTGATAGGGGCAAACCGCTTTGTGACGCTTTCGACAATTTCATACCCCAAAGGAGTCGAAAATGAGTCAGCGAACCTGGTTTTCGCTATTGCTGACCTTAGCGATTGTCGCGAACGTAGCCGTCGGAGACATCAGATTTTTGCACGATAAGAAAGATGCTAACGGCCTGTATCTCTGGTCCGAGCCCGCCAACTGGTCCAGCGGCAGGGTGCCCTCGGCCGGCGAGGCAGTGGAGATCGGCGAGGACACCGCGGGCGGCCCCCGCAACTGTGTGGTCGCCGGTGAGGCCCATTGCGGAAAACTGGAACTGGCCGAGCACGCCAAGACGCAGGGAAGCACGCTCTGGATTCAGCGGAATGCCTCGCTGACTGTCCACGGTGGGCTGATCACGCTGTCGAAGGACCGCGCCAGCCGAACCGTCGTCGATGGGACGCTACTCCATAGGACGACCAGCAAGACTCTCCGCGTCGGCGGACCATGGGGCCAGCCGGACGGCAACCAGCCCTCGGACGGGCGACTGATAATCAACCCTTCCGGCCGGGTCGAATGCTGGTTCCTCGGGATCAACACCAACCACACGGCCGAGGGCGTTCCAAGCGCGGCCTGGCCACGGAATGCTTCGTCTACCTCACACTCGACCGACTCGCAGGTCGTGCTCAACGGCGGCGAGTTGATGGCGCTTGGCGGGATTCGCATGTCCACCACTCGCGCCAGGCGGCCGGGCAAGTTGATCATCAAAGGAGGCTCGACCGTTCGCATGAGCCAGAAGTCACAATACGGTTTTGACTTCTGGTGCGGCGTAATCGAGATTCACGGCGGTGACGCAGACATCCAGATCGACGATTTGGAAGTGTGGGGCAACAAGTTTTCCCAGGAGATCAACCTTGCCCAGGATGTCCCGGTTGGGTGGGGCTTCTCGGTGTTCAAGTTCGTCGGCAAGGCGGTCAGCACGATCCGCGTGACCGGCCCGGCGAGCTTCATCGACGCTGCGTTGGTCGATGTCAGCGAATTGAGGGTGCCCGACGGGCGATACCGAATCTTCCACGCTCTTTCGTTCAAGGAGAGGAACCTGGCCTTTGCGCCAGGTACGGACCTGGCCGTCTGGAGCATCGAGTTCGACGACGCCAATCGCGATCTGTACGTGGTCAAGGCCGCCGCGCGGCTCGGCGTTCGAGTCAACGCAGGCCCGGATACCGGCACGATGTTCCCGGTCAAGAAGGTGTCGCTCCATGGAGCGGCCTTCGGCGCCAGGAATACCAACCTCCAGTGGAGTCAGGTTTCGGGTCCGGCCAAAGCCAAGTTCGCACAGACCAGCCAGGCCAAAACCAGTGTCGTTTTGCCCAAGACAGGCACGTATGTGTTTCGTCTGACCGCGAAGGCTGGGCGAAATCAGGCACAGGACGAGGTCACCGTCACCGTTACCGAGTCGCTCGTGAATCGCCCGATAAAGACGCTTTTTCAGGCCATAGCGGCGAACGAAGATGGGGAGTTCCTCTGGAACGATGCGAGAAACTGGGATAAGCGCGTGCCGACCGATATCGACCGAGCATATATCGGCGCGAATAAGAAAACGGTCCAGGCCGTCGTGCGAAACGATGGGCAGTGCGATCAGTTGTATGTTGCGATGGACAGCGACGAAAGTGTGCTGACCGTCAAGAGCGGAACGCTTTCGGTTGAGGGGCTGACCCGCATCGGCAACGACAGCATCGGCCATCTGCGCGTAGAAGGCGGGCAGTTCGTCATTACCGACAGGGGAAGTTTCAACACGCTCTGCATCGGCGATGGCGGGGTCGGCTCGGCCGGCAGCAGCCTGGTGATGACCGACGGGCGCATACAGCTTTACGGCGGGATGCGAGTCGGGCTGTTCTATGTCGGCCAGGGTATCGAGAAAAGCGCCGGATGCCTGGCCGAGATCACCGGCGGGACGTTCTCGTCGCAGCGGTGGATTCGCGTCGGATCGGTCGATCCGACTAGGCCGGGCGTGCTACGCATCGGCGGATCAGCCGACGTTTCGGCCGGCCCGGACAGCCAAATACGCGACGGCATTATGGAAGTGGTCGGCGGCGGGGCGAAAATCAAATTCGCAACCCTGGATTTCACCAAAAATACTTCGCTCCTGAAATTTTCCGGCAACGGCGTGAGCACGATCAAGGCCAAAATGGTGTCATTCGCATACGGCAGCAGGATTGACACGACTGAATTACTGGCGCCTGCCGGGCTGTATACGCTCGTACGGGCTGATGCGATCATAAACGGTGGCGTTAAACTCACCGCCGAAAGCATCGCAGCCGGTTGGAAACTGAACGTGACCGCTACGCAAATCCAACTCGTGCGGACAAAGTAACCACCAGACGAGAGTAGGCGCGTAGGGCGAGTAACTTGCTTGCTCGCGGAATGTTTCTGGCGCGCGTTTATGCACGCAACTGTTGCGGCAGAACCTCAAACAAGTCGACCAGGTCCAGGTCGCCCTTGCCGATACGTTTTGCGGCGCGAACGCGGGCGGCTGCCCGGATGTCGGTAATTCGCATAACGGGCTGACTCTCGACTGGCTCGCCGGAATCTCTTTCTGTGTTTGCCTCCACCTGCGGTGCGATGAACTGACCCGTCGCCGCGGACAGCACGTCGAAGCCCTTCTCGACGCTGGCGTTTCTGTGATACGATGCTTTTTCGTATTGTTCGTATTGTTCGTATTTTCCGTGTTTTCCGTAAATAATCGGCCTGGTCGCAAGCGGCGCCAGTTCGTCCGTCGCGGCTGCGGGCTGATCTGGGGTTTCCATTTCGGCCGGGGCCGTTGGCGTAGAACTTGGCGACGGCGCGTCGACAACGACAATCGCCGGCTCCACGGTAGTGATAGCGGGGGTCGGTGCGGGTGTAGTCTCGATAGTGTTCTTCCATCTGGCCAGCAGAGCGCCCAGGTCTGCGCCATCTACGATGCCGTCGCCACCGGTCGCCACCGGTGCGATGTCGGCGATCGAATCGCCGGTGTCTTTCCATCGGGCAAGCAAGGCGCCCAGGTCCGCCCCGTCTACGATGCCGTCCGGGTTGCCCACCGGTGCGATGTCGCCGATGAGCACCGCCAGCGGCCCTTCGAATCGCTGGCCCAGGAGATTCGTCCCGTACGGGGTATAGTCGCTCCATGCCACCACGAAATCGCCTGCCGCGTCCATCGCGATCGAAACGTCGGGAGCCTCGGATGTATTCTGGGCAATATCCAATTGACTGCCGACCAGCACGCCGGCCGAGTCGAATTGCTGCACAATCGTATTCCATGTATACGAATAGTCGTCGTATTCGCTCCACATGACCGCGAAATCGCCATCGGAATCCATCGCCACGTCGGTGAGGCCTTCTTCGAGATCCATTTGGCCGGAAGCGACCAGAATCGATGCATCTGGAGTCGTGGCCGGGCCGAAGTTGTATATGTTCGCGTGCAGATCCGTTTCGTACGAAGAGTTGTTGTACTGCGTCCATGTCAGGACGACCAAATCTCCGTCGGCGTCCATGGAAACGCGCGGGTCGTGCAACTCCTCGTCCGGCGGCGAGGTCACCAGATCGATCGTGGCTCCCTGGGGTATCCCCGCGGCGCTGTACCGCTGGCCGTGAATGGTTTCGGTATACGTGTAAGCATCGTAATCATCCCATACGACCAGGAAATTCCCGTCACCGTCCATAGCTACGTCATGATCGGTGCTCTGGGAATCTGCAATCGCAGTCACGACGAACTCCATGCCGGCCGGCATGCCGGTGGCGCTGAATAGCCTGGCCATGAGAGTGGCGAAATAATTATTCTGGTCGTATCGTTCCCATACAATCACGAAGTCGCCCGTGTCGTCCATGGCGACTCTGGGATCACGAAGCGGGAGATAATTCCCGTTCCCAATGTCGGATTCCGGTTCTACCAGCAGCATCAATCCGCTGGTGGCCCGGCCGCCGGCATCGAAGAATTGCCCCACAATGCCTGAGTCCGCATCATAGTCATGTCGGACGATCAGGAAGTTTCCGTCGGCATCCATTGCGATCGAGGGGTTTTCGACAGCCGAGTCGCCATCATTGTCGGCTTTGGCGACAATCTGTTTCGGCTGGATCGGCATCAGATCAGGTCCGAACCGCTGGGTCATGATTGATGTTTGGTCGGAACCATATTCCGGCATCTCGGCCCAGGCGATCACGAATTCGCCACTGGTGTCGAACGCGACGGCGGGCGTTAAAAAACCGTTTCCCCCGTTCGTTGCCAGCACGAGGCCTTCATCGATCCAGTCTCCATCCATTGTGAATCGCCGCGCAAAAAGATAATTAGGAGCGGAGTCCTCCTCAAAACGAGACTTCCCTGAGAGAACGAGAAAGTTGCCATTCGGATCGATGGCCACGGCTGAATCTTCTTCATCTTCATCCGTCATGATGAGTGGGCTTCTCGGCGTCCCGTCGGCGTCGAAGGCCTGCACCAAGACACTCTCGGAAAGGTAGTCATTGTCTTCCCATGCTATGACAAAGTCTCCGCTTGCATCCACGGCTACCGCCGGGTCAGACGCGTGTGAGGTGACTGGTCGGAATATTGGGCTTTGCGGCAGGCCAAACGAGTCGAAACGTTGCGCCCAGAGCCCGCCAAAGCCGCTATAGCCGCTTTGCCAGACGACCATGAAGTCGCCATCGGGCTCCATTCCCACGGCCGGGTTGTACCAATCGCCGGGAAGGTCGCTGATGAGCATCTCGTCGCCTGCTGCCGATCCGCCGGCGGTGAACTGTTGTGCAAATATTTTTTGGTCGCCGTAATTATCGTACTGATCCCAGGTGATCACAAAGTCGCCGTCTGCGTCCATGGCCATGGCCGGCATGTCAATTTCGGTGTTCTGGTCTCCGTAGACAAACTGGAAGACTGGGCTTATCGGCGCGCCGGCCGAGTCGAAGTATTGGCCCAGAACGCTGGTTTGTCCATAGTAGCCGGTCCATGTGATCAGCGTATCGCCAGACGGGTCGATTGCGACGGACGGGCTATCGTAGCCTGAGTCAAGGGAGGGCGTTACGATATAAAATGGCGAGCGTTGCGGTGCACCGTCGGCTGCAAACCGCTGCGCCATGATTTGGTTCGCGCTGTCCAGATACATGCTCCAGCCGACGATGAAATCGCCGTCGGCGTCCATTGCCATCGCCGTGCTGAAGAACGTTGGGGAGCTTGGGGCGTCGATGATTATTTCGGCCGGGCCTTGCTGAGTGCCCGCCGAGTTGAATGCAGCGCCGAGCAGTCCGGTGTAGCCGTATCCCTCTTGCCAGAGAATTCGGAAGTCACCGTCGGCGTCCATCGCCACGGCCGGGTTCTCGGGTAATACGGGGAACGCGCCGCCGCTGTCGGCTGCGACGATAAACGGCGATCCGATCACCGTCCCGTCGGCGAGAAATCGCTGGGCCAGAATGCTCTGCGAGTCCGGTGTCGGGTAGGCACCGTCGTAATATTCTTCCCACACGAGGACGAAGTTGCCGTCGTCATCCATCGCGACCGACGCGTCTCTTGTCAGGGTATCGGCCGGAGCGGAAACCAGCGGATATTGCGTGCCCGTCGTCGTGCCGTTCGCGTTGAAGAACGTTCCGATGATACCGCCTTCGCCATAGCCGTATTCGCCTTCCTGCCAGACGACCATGAAGTTCCCGTCGGCGTCCATGGCGACATCGGGCTCGTCCTGCATGAGCACGAGAGTTTGAGAAGCGACGATGATCTCGCTGCCCGCCGTCTCGCCGTCTGCTGCGAAACGCTGTGCGATAATGGCGCTTTCCATGACATAAACGTCGTACATGCGCCAGACGATCACGAAGTCACCATCGGCGTCTATCGCCACCGACACGTCGGTCATGGTCTGGTTGCTTTCGGCCGAGACCAATTCAGCGATAGGGCCATTGAGGTTGCCGGCCGAGTCGAAGAACTGCCCGAAGATTCCGCTATAGCCGTAATAATCTCCCGATACGACCAGTGAGTCCCCGTCGGCGTCCATGGCTACGGATAGATCGTGCTGGTAGGCGCCTGCAGGGTTGTTGAGTAAAAAGCCCGGCCCGACCGGCAGTGCGCCGTCGAGCAGCAGTCGCGGCTCGAGCAGCTCGAACACCGTTACCTCTTTGGCGAGTTCTTGTCGCTGTCGGCGGGACATTTTATTTCGATTCTTACGACCTGTGGATCGTGCCATTACGCTTCTCCCTGTTCCCTCTTATTGGCGGGCGTCGGGCCTGGTTGGGCCTGCGCCTTGCCGTCCTTTTCCTTTTCGTACAGCCAGTATGCGAACTCCGGCGCGGTCACGCCTTGTTTGGCGGCCGGGTTGTCCTGATTGATGATCGACGGGCAGATTACGCCCGGCAGAAATTTCACATCGTACAGCTCGTCGCAGCCTTCGGTGAATTCGAAGATACCTATGCACCGCCCGGCCTTGAGATCCACCACGGCCGCCCCGCAAAACAGTTCGTCGAAGCGATCCTGCACGCCCATGCCGTCGAACAGGTGCGTCGATCGCACCTTCGACAGGCCGACCAGTGCGAAGTGCCCTGTAAAGCTTAGGCCTCGAACGTAGCCGGGCAGGACGCAGACCACTTCGCAGTCGCCCTTGTCCGGATCGACACAGCACAGTTCGCCCTTGCCGGAGTTGAGCAGCCAGAGTTTGTCGTCGTGGAAGCGGGGCGAGTGGGGCATGGCCAGGCCGGTCACTACGCAATCGCCAGTGTCGACGTCGATCAGCACGCCGCCGTCGGTTTTGGTGTCGCGCCATTTGCCGGGCTCGTCGCTCGTACCGTGCGCGGTGACGAATTTCGGCCGTCCGTTCTGCATCGCCATGCCGTTGACGTGGCAGCGGTCTTCTGGCGCCAGTTGCGAGATGAACCGCGGATGCCATTTCGGCTGAAAGCTGAAGTCGCGGCTGAGCAGAGAGAGGCACGAGAACCGCGTGTTGACGAACCACAGGCCCTCTTCGCCGAAGGCAAGGTCGTGTGCGCTTACGTCGCCTGTGAAGTAGGTCGCGCGGGGCAGATACAACGCGTCGTAGCGTTTGGCGTGTTCCTGCGGGTAGTGCGGGGCCAGCAGCTTCGCGTTGGCGAAGAAGGTGATCTCTTGCTTGCATGCGACGGCCAGCGTATCACCATCCAGCGCCAGGCCCATCGGCTTGGGCAGTTGGCGTGGCAGGACGCTGACCTGCTGGCCGTTCCAGCCGACCAGCACCAGCCGACCCGCCTGGTAGGTGGAGATCGCCAGCGAACCGCCCGCTCCTGAGAGCCACTCTGTAAAGCCGTCTTGCGTCGAACAGCGAAGTACTTTTGTCGCCTCTTTTGCCTCGTCCATGTGCGCCCGCCAATGTGTCAGCCGTGCGAAAAATAACGCGAAGTCCAACAGGCCCAATTACTGCAACAGTCGTGTGATGTATTAAAAAATGCCGCCGCGAAGAACCCATGGGCCTTGCGTCACCTCCGTTGCAGCGGCTTCTCCTTGTCTCTTGAGTGCTGCGAAAAATCTCTTGAGTGCTGCGCAAATCGAGGCGCACGAATCGCCCCAAAACAGTCGCGAGTAGCCGCAACCAGTGTAGTGTAAAATTGTTGCGCGTCAAGAATATTTCGAAATTGCTTTGCGGCAGTGCTGCCGCATTACCGGCTGATTCGCACGAGTGAATCAGTGGAGGGAGTTACTCCAACTCGGCCGGGTGGATTTCGACCGTGACGTGGCGGGCGCTGGCCTGGCTGTTGATGATCTGTCTGTAATGGTCCGAGTGTTTCGGGGCGTCCGCGGCTACGTGGAGGATCGCCGCACGCTCGTTGGGGCCAACCTTCCAGACGTGCAGATCGATCACGCGGCTGGTTTGGTCGGCTTCGACCGCCTGGCGAACCTGATCCAGCGTTTCGGACGAGACGTCCGCATCCAGCAGGATTCCGCCGGTGTCTTTCAGCAGCGACGCGCTCCAGTGAAGGATGACCAGTCCGCCGACAATACCCATGGCCGGGTCCATCCACACCCAGCCCAGCGCCTTGCCCGTCAACAGAGCGACGATAGCCAGCACGCTCGTCAGAGCGTCGGCTATTACGTGCATGTATGCCGCTCGCAGATTGTGGTCGTGATGATGTCCGTGGCCTTCGCTGGGTCCGTGACCGTGGCCGGATTTGGCGCCGTGCAACATATAAGCGCTGACGAGATTGACCGCCAGGCCGATCACTGCGACCAGAATCGCCTCATTAAACTGGATTTCGAGCGGAGAGACCAGACGCCGGCCTGACTCGATAATCATCATCAGGGCGACACCCGCCAGCACTATAGCGCTGGTGAACCCGCCCAGAACGCTGACTTTGCCCGTGCCGAACGAGAAGGCCGGGTTGCGCGCGTGCCTGCGGGCGACGAAATACGCTACCAGCGCGATCGTCAGCGCAGCCGCGTGCGTGCCCATGTGCCATCCGTCGGCCAGCAATGCCATCGACTGGGTCCACAGGCCCGCGGCGATTTCAACGATCATCATCGCCAACGTAAACGCGACAACCAGGCGAGTGCGGCGTTCGCCCTTGGTATTGTCAATGTGGAAGTCGTGGTCGTGCTTTGGCGGAAGAACTGAAGTGGTTTTCATGGGATTGCCTTTGCAGTTATTTGTCTAGGTGCTGAATTTGTTGAACGTATCGACGACCTGGCGGATCAGATCGTCCTGGTCGCCGTCACGCCGGATCGCGTCGGCAACGCAGCCGCGAAGGTGGTCTTCCAAAATCACCATCCCCAGCCCGCGCGTAGCGCCGGTAACGGCTGCGATCTGCTTGAGAACGTCGAAACAGGCTCGGTCTTCTTCAACCATTTTGCGAATGCCGCGAATTTGGCCTTCGATACGATTCAGCCTCTTCAACAGGGGTTTGTGGTCGCCGCCGCACAATGTCATGGTCTGTTCTCCTTATACACATACATAGTATATGTATATTGGCTCACGTTTCAAGGCCTAAAATAAAAAGAGGCATCCGTGCTGCAAAGTCGAAGCAGCCACCGATACGATCATCCAGTCGTCTTGACAGACTACTGAGCTAAAGGCGATACTGCTGTTCGGCGCCCCGGGGCGATCCTGGGGTCGCCTCATGCGAGAAATGTTGGATTCACCTCTTTAGGAGATTGTGAGCATGTCTGGTAACAATAATCTATTGCCCGAAGTGAAAACATTCCTGGGTTCGGATCCGATCAAAATGTTCATCGGTGGCCAATTAGTAGACGCAGCCGATGGCGGTGTATTCCAGACCTTTGATCCGGGGGACGGTTCCGTGCTTGCCAATGTCGCCAAAGGTGAGGCCGTCGACATCGACCGCGCGGTTAAGGCTGCCCGAGAGGCCTTCGACAACAGCGGGTGGGCGACGATGCCATCCAACGATCGAGCGGAACGACTGTATCGCCTGGCGGACCTGATAGACGAACATCGTCCGATTCTCGTGCAGTTGGAATCCCTCGATGTGGGAAAACCACTGGCACAGGCGGATGCTTTCGATGTGCCTAACGTTGCACAGACACTGCGATATTACGCCGACCTGTCGGTGAAAACGTGTCTCCGAGAGCAAATCACCGTGCCGGGTCATGAAGCCTATCAGTGCAGATTCCCATACGGGGTGGTGGGTTTAGTCTTGCCGTGGAACTTCCCCATCCTGCTGGTGGGGTGGAATATCTCGCCAGTGCTGGCAGCGGGCAACACGGTGGTGATCAAGCCGGCTGAGGACACTCCGCTAAGCACCCTATACTTCTGCAAGCTTGTTCAGGAGGCCGGGATACCCGACGGGGTGGTCAACGTGGTCTCAGGTTATGGCGAGACCGCCGGGGCCGCCCTGGCGAATCATGCGGGGATAAACCGAATGGCATTCACAGGCTCGCCCGAGGTGGGCAAGCTCATCGCCAAAGCCTGCGGGCAAAATCTCGTGCCCGTTAAGCTCGAGCTTGGAGGCAAGGGTGCGGCTGTAGTCTTTGAGGATACAGATCCCCAAGCTGTCGCAGAGCAGCTAGTCGCAGCAGTTACTCTTAACGCTGGGCAAGTGTGCTGCACGGCCACCCGATGGTTTCTGCACGAGAAAATTGCTGACAAGTTTATCTCTGTCGCACAGGAGAGGATGGCGGCAATCAATATCGGACACGGTTTGGATGCAGCGACGGAGATGGGCCCCGTCGTCAGCGAGAAACAGCGAACCCGAATCCTCGGCTACCTTGATCGCGGCCAGGCAGAAGGCGCCAAAACAATCCTGCCCGGCGGAAAGGCTCAGGTCGAGGGCCATCCCAACGGTTTCTATGTAAAACCGGCATTGCTGGCCGGCGATCCGGAAAATGTCTGCGCCAGGGAAGAGATTTTTGGACCTGTGGCCTATATCATGACGTTCCAGACCGAAGCCGAAGTAATCGAGTTGGTCAACCGGTCGCCTTACGGGCTGGCCAACAGTGTTTGGACCGCAGACATCGAACGCGGAATGCGCGTGGCGCAATCGCTGGAAGCCGGTAATGGCTGGATCAACGCACACAATGTCTTTCCGCATGGGGCAACTTACGCCGGTGTGAACCTCTCGGGTTTTGGCGGTGGTGTTCTAGGACCGGAAACGCTGCTGGATTATCTACGCACCGAGTCTGTAGTCAGGCCACTTGAGACGTAGTCAATAACCCAGGAAGCGGAAGGACCGTTTCCATAGGCCCTGGATCGAGTTTTCACACTGAGCCTTGTATTCGCCTGAACGAAATGATCGGCGTTGAATCGCATTTGGCGCCTAAAGGAGAATGAAATGGAATACGTACATCTGGGACGCTCGGGATTGAAAGTCAGCCGGCTGTGCCTTGGGACGATGAACTTCGGCCCGGACACCACCGAGGAAGATTCGTTCGCCATCATGGACAAGGCGTTGGAGTTGGGCATCAATTTTTTCGACACGGCCGACGTTTACGGCTGGGTGCGCGGCGAGGGCGTAACCGAGCAGATCATCGGTCGCTGGCTGGCCCAAGGCGGCGGGCGGCGCGAGCAGATCGTTCTGGCCACCAAGGTCTACAGCCCGATGGGCGACGGGCCTAACGACGTAAAGCTCTCGGCCTATCACATCAAGCGGAACGTCGAGGGCTCGCTGCGGCGACTCAAAACCGATCACATCGATCTGATCCAGATGCACCACGTTGACCGCGAAACGCAGTGGGAGGAAATCTGGCAGGCGATGGAGCAACTCGTGCGTGAGGGCAAGGTGACCTATGTCGGCAGCAGCAACTTCGCCGCATGGGACATCGCCACGGCCTGCCAGATCGCTCGCCAGCGAAACTCACTCGGCCTGGCCAGCGAACAATCGGTTTACTCTCTGGCCGATCGAATGCTCGAGCTGGAAGTACTGCCTTGCTGCGAATCGTACGGGCTCGGAGTCATGCCCTACAGCCCGCTTTCCGGCGGTCTGCTTGCTGGCGGGGCGCTGGACAAACCCACCGAAGGCCGACGCGGCAGCCCATGGGCTGAACGGCGACTGGAAAAGATCGGCCCGCAAATTCGCCAGTACGAGGCGTTGTGCAAAGAGGCCGGCACGCCCCCGGCCATCGTGGCGCTGGCGTGGGTGCTGGCCAACCCGGTCGTCACCTCGCCGATCGTAGGCCCGCGGACGATGGACCAGCTTACCGGTTCGCTGGCGGCGCTGGAGTTGGATCTGGGCGAGGAGATGCTCACCAAGCTGGACGAAATCTGGCCGGGTCCCGGCGGGTCGGCGCCCGAGGCCTACGCCTGGTAGACGCCGCCCGGCCGCGCTAGAATGATGTGATTAGGGTGCGCCCGGGTATCCGGAGTCAGACGCGTATACGACTGGCATGCGGCAACCCCCTTGGTCGGGCAGGTCGTTTCGGACGTAGCCGCGGGCATCCGCGCCGAATGAATGAGCGCAACCAAACGCGTGAGCCCCGGATGCCGAGCGCACCTTTTATAAATGAGTGCCTACGCGTACAATTGTTGTTAAGAAGCCGGTTGATGAGCGCAGCGAATCGGCCGGAAATGTTTTTGCATGAGCGCATAATCGAGCGGTTTTTCTCGTGAGTGTCTGATCTCGCGGTTTTTCAAAAAGAAACGTTCCACGAGCAAGCAAGTTGCACGCCCTACCAATAACCGCGCGTCAAAATGACTATTCTGCGGTCGGGTTTTGCGTTTCGCAGGGCACGGCCGTCTGGCAGAGCCCGCAGCCGTACGAGCCATCCCACCCGTAGAGTTTTTTCAGGCGTTCGTAGGTGGCGCCCCGGGTTTGCCCGAAGCAGGCTTCCTTGTCTCGCTGGTCGGTGGTCTGGCCGACCGAGCCGGCCGGGCATCGGCGTATGCATTTGCCGCAGGTGTTTTTGGATAGTTGGGATAGCTTGAGGCACCAGGCAAACGGGTCGTCGCCATACGGCCGCGGTGTGGGTGCTATTTCGGCGTCGGTGACGACGCTGGCCAGGCGCATCGCCACGCCTCGCTCGGTAATCAGCCCACCCGAAAGCCCGAACGTGCCAAGCCCGGCTACGAACGCGACGTGGCGTTCGGACCAGCTGCTGCCCCAGCCGAACCCTTCGATTCGCCCGACCTGTTTTTCCGGCGCGAGTTGTGGCCCGATGGCGGAGTAGCCCATTTCGGTCAGACGTGCGATCAGTCGCAGCCGCATGCGATCCAGAACCTGCTCGCCGAAGGTGCGGACGTATGCCCAGGGGCGGGAGACCTCGTCGGTCATTTTCCGGTTGGCCTGGCGAGCGACTTTCGAAACTGGGCACGACCAGCAGATAACACTGCGCGCTTTTGCGTCCGGCGCGACCAGGTGCAGCGCCTCGTCGGGCGTCCAGTGGAAGTCGCCGATTACGTCCTTGAACTTCATGAACCACGGATCGTCCGCCGATGCGACGCAAACGGCAGGCGGATCGAGCATCACCTCGCCGGCCGGGTCGTCGAAGTATTTCTCTGCGTCGCTGTCGTAGAGTTCCCGGACGAGTGCTGTCGGGTCGATATTCATTTCGGTCACCATGTGGCCATCATTTCTGCGACGGATGCCAGTCTTGTCCAACCCTTCATGAAATCATTCCTCATGCGGCTTACCCGCCCACTCAATCGCGAGTGATTGCGATTTCCTGAAGTGCGAAGCCTCGTTGCACTATATTCTACCGTGCTTTGGAAATATCACAAGCATTGAGGAATCTGGAAGCCTGGCTATCGTGGAGCGATGTCTGATGGACGCTCCGGATGCGAAATCGCGGTAGTCACCGTTTGAATATATACACTATAGTAATTATTGGATTGCCCTTGACGATTACTGGTTCTGTGGTATAAGGAGGTTATAGAAGTTTCTCTGGGGCTGGTTTGATCCTCGGAGGATATCGCCAATTTCGTTTCTTTGAGCTGGAAGCGAGGCCGAACGGCGAGGGTATTTTCTGGGAGATTGAGGCGGTGGGGCGTACCTGCCCGATCCAGATCAATTGTTGTGTTGCATTATTGGGCCTATTGGAAGGGAGCTAGACATGAGGGAAGCAAGGTATGCAGCAATTCTTATCGTAATTTCCATGGTCGTAGTGGGCGCACAAGCGGCCGATCTGGGTGTGACCGCTGGAACGTCGGCTACGACGAGTGGTACGTTTGACAGCATCATCGTTGACGGCGATCTGACCCTTGACGCAAACACGACTGTCAGCCTGTTGGATGCCAATGGCTTCGAAATCGGCGGGCCAGTAATCGTCGGTGCGTCCGGTGGGTTCTCCAACACCGCAAGCCTGACTGTCGAGGCCGGCGTGACGCTGACGATTCTGGGTTCGACCACCAATGATGGCGAAGGCGAAGTTCACTCCATGGACATCGGCGGCCAATCCAACGCCAACGCCTACTTCGGCCCGGGTTCGTGGGTCGATGCTGGCGGCAATTCGATCGGTATTGGTATGGATGCAGGTTGGTTTGGCCATATGCACCCGAGCCATGGTTACCCGGCCAGCGGCTATGACACCGTGGCCGAGTTCGACAACATGACGATCGACAACCATGACGGCATTAGCATCGGCCTGGGCGAGATCACCAACGGCGCCAACGTGGTCGCCAAGTTTAACAACACCACGATATCGAATCGCGGCTGGACCTCGCTGTTCGTGGTCGGCGGGACGGTGGAAATCAGCGGCACATTTAACACCGAGCGAGATCGCGTGCGTTCGTACGCAGCCAAAAACGTTGGCATGAATATGGAACAGGCCAGTGCGGCCGGCCTGCTAACCTTGATCAAGTTCAAAGGCGTGAACCCGCTGTGGAACAGCTCGGGCTGGATCCAGGTGGGTCAGTTCAACGGCGAGACTTGGGCCATGGACGCCAATGGCGATCAGCTTTTGGACGGCAACGGCGATCCCTACAAGGTTCCGACGGATATTTCTGACAGCACGTCCAAGGAATTCGGTTTCGCGATCGATATCTCGGGAGCCACCATTCCGGCCAATCAGTGGTACTCGCTGTACATTGGCACCCTTACCACCGAATGGGAACTTGGATATGGCAAAGCCATCCTGGCCCCAGGCTCGGAAGGCGTCCTCAGATTTGGAATGGACGCAGTTACCGGCACCCGCGCCATTCAGGTTTGGGTTCCAGAGCCCGCCACGATGACCATGCTGGGTATCGGCGGCTTGGGTGTCCTGCTCCGCAGGAAACGACGCTAAGAAGTATTTCAAAGTTACACCCTTGCGGATGTGTCCGTTAGAACAGCCGGCAAGGTAATGCAGCAATCGGCCGCGGTGGAAGAGTTTTCGAAACCTTCCATCGCGGTTTTTTGTGCGCAATGGGTTGGCTCGAGTTTGCACCTTGTCGGGTTACGAGGGTTTGCTCTTTTGGGTCGGCGTTGCTAATATCGGGATGGTCGCGAACTGCATTTCTGATCGGATCGAGCAAAATGTCCCTGAAGATACGCTGTCCGGAATGTCGCAAAAAGATATCAGTCGACGAGGCGTTCGTCGGCGGGGTCTGCCGATGCCCGTATTGCCGCACGCTGGCGTACGTGCCGGGCCAGCGCAGTCATTTCAAGGGATCGCGTCCCGAAGCGCCTGCCGCCCGCACGGAAGACCCCATCGCCATGCCGGCCGGAAAGGCCGCCAGCCCCGACTCGCTGAACGTTCGTCGCACCTCGGCTCACCAAGCCGACTTGGCGGCGCAGCTTGATTATATACCCGTCGCCAAGCGTGTGGAGTTCCAGGGCGTACTTCCCACCGCGTTGCTGATCGGCGTGCTGGTGACGATCTCTGCCTTTCTGACGGTGGGGGTGATGTATCACTATCTCCGGTGGACCTGGCCGATCAGTCCGGGCGGGCGGGCCATTGTGAAAAACGAAGATCCGAATATGTTCATCCAGCCAGACGCGGTCAACCCTCCACCCAATATTGCCGGGCTGGAACTGGCCACCCCCGTCCTTTATGTCGTCGATGGCGGGGGCTCGATGCGCATAACCTACCATTCGGCCGAGGTGTTGGTCCGGCTGTCGGTCCGGCAACTCACCAGCGGTCAGAAATTCAACCTGATGATCTGTCGCGAAGACGGGCAACTGATACTCGACGAGCATTTTCTGCCTGGCGGGCCAATAAACGAACGGGCCGTCAAGGATCTGCTCGATCAGGTCACCCTGCCCAAAGGCGCTGGCAAGCTGTCGGCGGCTCTGGCCGAGGCGCTGAAGTTTCACCCCAAGACGATAGTTCTGCTGGCCCGTAAACCCGTGGCCAAAATCGATTCGCTGATCGCCTCGGCTCGCAAGCAGGGCACGGCCATCACGGTCGTTACCCTCGCCGGCAACGATTATGCAGCCGGCGCCATGCACCGACTTGCCACGGCCACAGGAGGCCAGGCGCGAGCATTCACGTACAATTCACTCGAAAAGTGGCTCGGCCGCGTTCCTGCTCTCGATTGAACTCGTCGCACTTGTGCATTGCCCCCAGCCCTCACACACGCTATCGTTAATGCATGGCCGTTACCAAAAAACGAATCGAGAAGAACCTCCAGTCCATTCGCGGACGGATCGCCGACGCTTGTGCCCGCAGTAATCGCTCGAGCGATCAGGTCGCACTCATCGCCGTGACCAAGACCGTCGAGGCAGTCGCCATCCGAAGTCTGCTGGAACTCGGGCAGGTCGATATCGGCGAGAGCCGCCCACAGCAACTCGTGCAGCGCGCCGAGGAAATTGCAGGCTATCTCCAGCGCCGCCGCAGCGGACCGCTGGACCCGCCGCGATGGCACATGATCGGCCACCTCCAGCGAAACAAGGCCCGCTCGCTGCTCCAGACCGGCGCAGTGATTCACTCGCTAGATTCGCTTCGCCTGGCCGAGGAAGTCGACTCCCGCAGCGAGCAGTTGGGCCTGACCACCGAAGTGCTGCTCCAGGTCAACTGCAGCGAAGAAAAGCAGAAGTTCGGCTGTGCGGTCGGGGCGGCCGTCCACCTCGGAGAAATGATCGCATCGATGAAGCATCTCCGCCTGACCGGGCTGATGACAATGGCGTCGCTGGCAGACGACCCCGAGCAGGCTCGCCCGACATTCATTCGCCTGCGCGAGCTGTTCGAGGAAATGGAAAAACTGCTGATCGGCGGAGACGATTTCCGCCACATGTCGATGGGGATGAGCCAGGATTACGCCGTCGCAGTAGAAGAAGGCGCCACCATCGTCCGCATCGGAACAGCCCTGTTCGAATAACGCCGACGACGAGAAGCAATCCAAGATCGTCCTGATGGATCTCAACGGCAAGCGGATGGATTTGCTTGTAAGAGGATGCTCTCCTGTGGTGGTTCTGGATGAAGGCGAGTCTGAAAACATCCTCTCCGAATCAAATAAGGATCGATTATGAACGACAAACTCAAAGTTCTGTTCCTCTGCACGGGCAACTCATGTCGCAGCCAGATGGCTGAAGGTTGGGCACGCCAACTACGGAACGAAGCGATCGAGGCATACTCGGCCGGCATCGAGACGCACGGCCTGAACCCGAACGCCGTGGCTGTCATGGCCGAGGCGGGCGTGGACATCTCCGGCCATCAGTCCAAGCTGGCTAGCGACCTGGCCGACGTCGCTTTCGACTACGTGGTGACGGTCTGTGGCCATGCGCACGAGACATGCCCGGTCTTTTCCGGTGGAGCGAAGGTGGTGCATGTCGGCTTCGACGATCCGCCCGCCCTGGCCAAGCAGGCCGACAGCGAAGAGGCGGCCATGGACTGCTATCGCCGCGTGCGCGACGAAATCCGAGACTTCGTCGAGACGCTGCCCGACTCGCTGACGAAGGTTGGGTGAGTTTCGCTGGCCACCGTAGTCGGCGTGCTGATCGAAGTGCCCGTAATGCTCCTGCTGGTTAAGTTCTGCTTGCGAACGCAGGGTGCATTCGTGCCGGCCGGCACAGGATCGATTGATTCAGACAACTGAATGCGTTAATGAAGCAAGGTGTGTGTGCGGCTTGTTGCGAAAAGCTGCTCTTGCGCTGCCGATCAGTCTTCCGTGTAGGTGTCTGGAACGAAGGACAGCTTCTTCAAAGCCGTGCCGCCCGGGATCACCCCGGCCGTGGTCCCACCGCCGTACTTACTGTTATCGATCGTTAGATTGCCGTTGTTCTTTAGCGTCAATCCACCATCTCCGAGTACGATAAAGCTTCCGTAGATCGTGCCCACCAGGTTGTTCTTGGCGATTATCTGGTCGGCGGCGATGTGTCCACTGACGGACGTGAAATTGTTTTTGAATTCCAGCGTGAATCCTGGCAGGATAAAGGCCGAGCCGGCCATGGTCCGCAACTGGTCGAAATTGCCGTCCGTCGTGTCTGGCAGTTCTTCCATGCCATTGACCGACAGATTATTATTGAAGTAGACGTAGTGGTTGCCGTCGGCTGCTCCGCCGTGATCTTCCGAGACGATCACGCCGGTGATATCAACGTTGTTCGTGAAAGCTACTGTGTTTGGCGCTTCGATGTACATCACGCCTTTAATGGTCACCGAGCCGAAACTTGGATTCGTGCCAGCCAAGATCCGCACGTTGGTGAAGGTTCCGCTCGAAGTATTTGTGTTGCCATCCACGATGTTGTTTGCGTACGACTCGAAGACCGATACGTCGATCACCGGGGCGACTACATCGACCTGCGAAAGGATCTGTCCATTCACTGTAACACCGTCGATATCCACCGATGCGTTCGGATCGCTGGTCGCAACGTCGCCGTCGATGTACCCGCTGTCAATCTCTATCGCCATCACCGAAGCAGTGGACATTATCGACCCTTCCTCGGGGAAATTTGCGCCCCACAGTTCGAAACCATGTTCGATCGTGATCGAGCCCTTGGAGTATATGCCATACTCGTCGACGCTTCCGCTGGCGCCCAATTCCGCATTCAGGCTGGCCGTTCGCTCGACCGTTCCGTCCGGTGTGGAAGACTGACCGAAAACACGCAATTGAAGCTCCGTAGTATTTGCCGCGACAAGTTCGGCGCGGAAGCTTTTGCCCTCACCGAGACTGATCGGCGGAATATAGATCGTGTTTCCGTCATATGCAACCAGTTCGCCCTGAAGCAGCGCCTGGCCGTCAAGCTCATCGCTCAGGGCGGCCGCCAACGAATCCAGGACGGCCGAGATCGATGCGCCGCCGGTGAATTCGAGACTCTTGAGCAGGTGGGTGGCGTACTCCAGACCGCTTTCTGTCGTAAGCTGAGCATCGAGTATAAGCTTAATATTGTTTGCCTTTTGCAGTTCCAGGTCCGTCATGGAGGCAATAGACAGACTCAGCGTGACGAAGATGAAGAGCATCAGTAGAGCGATTACCGAGATGAATCCTGCTTTGGAACTTTTATTATTATTCTTTGTAAGCATAGCACTTACCCCTCAATGACAGTTCGAAGACGAGTCATTAGGCCATTTTCAGACATGATGCACTTAACAGGCTATCTTTCGTAGTAGGTCTCTGGAACGAAGGACAGCTTCTTCAAAGCCGTGCCGCCCGGGATCACCCCGGCCGTGGTTCCACCGCCGTACTTACTGTTATCGATCGTCAAGTTGCCGTTGTTCTTCAATTCCAGTCCGCTATCTCCGAGCACGATAAGGCTTCCGTGGATCGTGCCGGTCATGTTGTTTTTGAATATCATTCGTTCGGCGACGATGTGTCCGCTGACGGTCGAAAAGTTGTTTTTGAATTCCAGCGTGAAACCGGGCAGTATGAAGGCCGCCCCCGCCATGGTCCGCAACTGATCGAAATTGGAGTCCGATGTGTCTGGCAGTTCTTCCAGTCCATTGACCGTCAGGTTGTTCTTGAAGTAGACGTAGTGGTCGTCGGGATCGGCGCCGGCGCCAGGATCTTCCGAGACAATGATGCCGGTTATACTGACGTTGTTATTGAAATAGACATAATTCGGCGCCTCGATGTACATTACTCCTAGAATGGTCACCGACCCGAAACTTGGATTCGTGCCGGCTATGATTCGCGTGTTGGTGAACGTGCCGCCCGAAGTATCTGTGGTTCCATCCACTATGTTGGTGGCGTACGGCTCGAAGACGGAACAATCGATCACCGGAGCGACTGCCTCGACCCCCGTAAGGATATATCCATTGATCGTAGCTCCGATGTCCACAGACGCGTTCGGATCACTGGTCGCAACATCGCCGTCGATATACCCGCTGGGAATCGATATCGCCAGGTCTGGGTCCGTGGACAGAACCGATCCTTCCTCGGGGAAATTTGCGCCCCACAGTTCGAAATTCTGCCCGATCGTGACCGGGCCCTTGGAGTATACGCCGTATTCGTCTACGTTACCGCTGGCGCCTAATTCCGCATTCAGGCTGATCGACCGCCCGACCGTGCCGTGTGGTGTGGAAGACTGACCGAAAACGCGCAATTGAAGCTCCGTAGCACTTGCTGCGGCGAGTTCAATGCGGAAGCTTTTGCCCTCACCGAGACTGATCGACGGAATCGAGATCGTGTTTCCGTCATATGCAACCAGTTCGCCCTGGAGCAGCGCCTGGCCGTCAAGCTCATCGCTCAGGGCGGCCGCCAACGAATCTACGACGTTCGAGATCGATGCGCCGCCGGAGAATTCGAGGCTCTTGAGCAGGTGGGTGGAGTACTCCAGGCCGCTTTCAGTTGTAAGCTGGGCATCGAGTATAAGTTTAGTGTTGTTTGCCTTTTGCAGTTCCAGGTCCGTTGTGGCTGCAATAGATAGACTCAGCGTGACGAAGATGAAGAGCATCAGTAGAGCGATTGCAGAGATGAATCCAGCTCTGGAGCTTTTGTATTTATTTTTTGTAAGCATAGTTTTTATTCTTCAGTGATAGTTCGAAGGCGAGCCATTAGGCCATCTTCAAGCATGATGCACATAACAGGCTATTTTTCGCTGTAGGTACTCGGGACGACCGTCAGAGCCGTGTCGCCGCTGCCGCCCACGAAACCCGCTCCCGGCCCGTTCATCTTGGACCAGTCGAACGTGATCTCCACTTCGTTATTGAACTCCGTCGTCTGGTCGCCATACACAAGGATGTTGCCATGGATCGTGCCTTGAAGCGGGCCCAGGAGGGTGAGATCATCGCAGGCAATCGTGTCGGCGTCATATGTGAGCTTATTGTTGAATATCACCTTGTAGTTCGGTGCAATAATCGACGCACCGGACAATGCCTTCAGGCCCGCAAAGTCGTCCCCCAAGACGTCTGTGCTGTAATACTCCACGTCATTATCGAACTTGATCGTGTGCGATCCGTAACCGGCGCCGTCACCGGGGTCTTCGGTAGCGATCACGCCTGTGATGTAGGCCTTGTTCAAAAACGTTACGTTGTTGGGAGCTTCGATATACATCACGCCCTTGATGGTGACATCCGCATCGAAGTTGGGGTTTGTCCCGGCCTTGATGCGTATGTTCTCGTAACTGCTTAGCTCGAAATTACTGCTGGAATCGAGAACGTTCGTCGCAAACGGCGCATAGATACTCGGATCCAAGTCGGGCAGACTCGCGGTGCCCTCGCCTAAGCGGATATCACCCTCGACTTCGACGCTTCCCTGGAAATCGACGGTGGCGGTGGGGTCGCTCGTGAGCAAATCACCGGCCAGGTACGAGTCGTTCTTAAGCGTTACGGCAACCCCGCTAGCTCCCGAACAAATTGAAGCTTCTTGCGGATCGTTGGTGTAATTGATGATCAATTTGTTATTCGACACCAGCGGGCCTTTGATATATATGCCGTACTCGATAGCCGTACCGGTGCTAATCTCGAAATCCATACTCACGCTTCGGATAATGCTGCCGTATCCCGAATCAGTTAGAGCTTTACCAAACACAAGCAGCCGGATTATCCCATCTTCTGGCATTGCCAGGGTGGACTTAAAGCTGGCGTTTCGCAGAACAATGGCTGGAATGCTGATCGTGTCGTCGCCAATTGTGACGCTGCTGCCTTGGAAATTGACGTTATCGTTCATTCTGTCGCACAGCTCGTCGTACAGCGACGTAAAGCATGCCTCTTCAGTGGAGGTGTCGAGCTGTGGGATCCCAGTGAGAATGTTAACCATATAGGCCAGGCCACTCTCGGCCGCGAGCTGAGCTTCAAATATATACTTATTATTATTGGACTGTTGCGCCGACAGATCCGTCGTGGTCGCCATGGACACGCTCAGCGTAGCGAATAAACAGAGCATCAGTAGAGCGATTATTGAGATGAATCCAGCCCTGGAGCTTTTACTTTTATTACTTGCAGACATTATAGTTACCTTTTGATAATAGTACGAAGACGGGCCATTAGGCCATCTTCTGCACTCCGCACAGAATTGGTGCTTCAGTTGGAATATAGGATTGGCCAGCCCCAAAGCCAAACGGCCCGTATGTCACCGCTGCGTTCAGCGATTCGAGAAGTAGGCTTACGAAGTCGGGCAGCAGAGCTTGCTGGTTAAGCTGTGTAGTTTAGGTTGGCGTGGTATCGTAGCAACACGGCTTGACGAGCAAACCGTGCCACCCGTAATCGAGACATTCGCTGCTAACGGTATCGTGAGGCCCGCTCCGTTTTCACACGGCGCGGCAGGGGTAGGGCGAGCTACTTGTTGCTCGCGGAATGTTTCTTTTCGAAAAACCGCTCGCTCGCTTGCTTGCTCGCGGCTAGTTGTGAAGGTAATGGCCGCGTTACGGGCGGATTTCGACGGTGGACCAATGTTCGTAGAGCAGCAGGTAGACCAGTTCGATATCGTCGTCGGCCAGGCGGATGCACCCCAGTGAAGCGGCCGTGCCGATACTGTTCTGATCGTTAGTGCTGTGTATGCCGTAATCGCGCAGCATGCGCGTGTTTTCGTCCAGGCCTTCCAGTGCGATCCACAGGCCCTTCTCGCCGAACGCGTAGTTCTTCTCTCCATAGTTGATCGGGCCGCGAAGCGGGCTGTTCGGCGGCGGATACCACGTAGCTCGCTTGGCCTTGCCGCCCAGGCGCACTCGCCACTGGCCGCTCGGCGTCGAGCCGTTCTGGCCCGTTCCAACCGGCAGTCGGCGGATGAACACCGGGTCCAGTCCGTCGCGATGCAGGTAGATGTCCATCTGGAAATCGCTCTTGGAGATCACCGCGCGGAACGGGCCGTAGACGACCTTATACGGGCGGTGTGCCTGGACGTCTTCGGAGCGGTGCAGGCCGTTGATCTTCATGATGAGTTCCCAGGGCACGTGCAGCTTGAGCTTGCGTTCGACCTTGGCTAGCACCTCGCCCGGCAGGAACTCGTAGTACTCCGCGTAGGGGTCGCCGGGGTAGACCGTGCTGCGCGGGCCTATCAGCGTGATCTCGGCAAGTTCGCTGAGCAGGCGGCGGGCTTCGATGGCCTCGACTGGCGAGAGATGCCCTGAAAAATACGCCTTGGAAAGCTCGGTGCGGGCTTCGACGAGGCGGTCGGCCTTCAGTTCATCCATGCCGCGGCGATAGGCGGCGTCGGCCTGGCCGGAACTGAGACGCTTGTGGGTGGCTGGCTTGTGAAGGCTCGCGTCGGCTGCGGCCGTGGCCTCTTTGTGGTCTGACGGCGCGGCAGGCGTTCGGAACACTTCGATGGGCTTGGTCCGCGCGGGAAGGTTGGCGTCGGGCATCTGGCCCGGCTGGGGCTTTTGGGCAGGCTTTTCGCGCATCACCATCCAGGCAGCCAGTGCGATTGCGGCCAGTGCGATCAGGGTTATAAATCTTCGGAAAAAGCGTCCGCTCTTGGATCTTCTCGCCACGTTCTTGCTCCTCGCTGAGGCTTTTTTGTAAGCTATTGTCAGTTTTTGTTAGTTGCGTTGAAGCGTCGTACTTCGCGGTCAGTCACCAGCATATCGACCGGCCAGTCATGGCTGTGCAGTGGCAGCTCGTCCACCAGTTGCTCGGCGAAGCCCAGTCCGCACATGACGGCCGAGACGCACGGCTCGGACAGGAATCGGTCATAGAAGCCGCCGCCACGTCCCAATCGTCCGCCGGTGATGTCGTAGGCCAGCGCCGGAATGATGATCAGGTCGATGTCTTCCGACGGCCAGACTGTCGCATCGTCGTGCGGCTCTCGCAGCCCAAAACTGCCCGTCACCAACCCGTCGTCG
>SDBV01003327.1_pt1 | contig 23785 bp, 21 predicted proteins | sample 2277081 | NCBI WGS metagenome assembly SDBV01 (sample SAMN10402039, study PRJNA504765) | marine sediment metagenome | isolation source: marine sediment core GS10_PC15, 223 cmbsf | place: Arctic Ocean: Southern Knipovich Ridge | collected 2010 | reverse complement strand
TGTATTCAGTGCGTCACTTAAAGTATTACTTTTTTGTCAGCACTTCGAACATACATTTCTTCCCTAATCACCGGCTTTAATTTGATTGTAAAGCCAAAATTTCATCAAGATTATTGCTAATTTGCAGTAAATCAAAGTAGTGTTTATTTGATATGACTTTTTTTGTGTTCACACATGTCAGAAACAAATAGAATAGAGTATAAGCGGGAACTTTCGAAAGGTCTTGATATTGAAAAGGAGGTCATTGCTTTCCTCAATTATCATGAAGGTGGTGTTATTTATATCGGGATCGATAAAGACGGATCAGTTACAGGAGTTGAGGATGTGGATTCCGACATGTTAAAAATCAAAGACAGGTTGAAGAACAATATCCAACCTTCTTGTCTTGGATTGTTTGATGTCAGAACTGAGAAAAGTGGTGAGAAATACCTGATTAGGATTACTATTGCCAGTGGACCAGAGAAACCATATTTCAAGAGAAAATATGGCATGACAGAGAAAGGCAGTTTTATCAGAATTGGCACTGCATCTGAGCCAATGCCGCAGAAAATGATAGAGGAACTGTTTTCTAAGCGGACCCGGAATTCACTTGGTAAAATAGTCAGTCGCAAACAGGATCTTCGATTTGAACAGTTGAGAATTTTCTATGAAGAATCAGGCTTCTCCTTAAATGAAAACTTTACAGCAAATCTGGAGCTGTTGGCGGACTCGGATAAGTATAATTATATTGCTTACCTACTTTCAGACAATAATTCTACCTCAATAAAAGTCGCCAAGTACGGTAGCAAAACCCGTGTTGACCTTTCAGAGAACAATGAATATGGATATGCCTGTTTAATCAGGGCTGCGAAAAGGGTTCTGGATAAAATCGATTTAGAAAACCCGACTGCAACCAGGATCACATCGAAAGAAAGGGTGGATAAATATCGGTGGGACATGATCGCCCTTCGGGAAGCTATTATTAATGCATTCGTACATAATGATTTCACTGGGGAAGTTCCTCCGAAATTTGAGCTCTTTCCTGACAGGATTGAAATCACCTCAGCCGGTGGCTTGCCTGAGGGTCTGAGTCAGGAAGAGTTCTTCCTGGGATTCTCAGTACCAAGGAACAAAGAATTAATGAGGGTGTTCAAAGACCTTGGAATGGTCGAGCAACTTGGTTCTGGGGTTCCAAGGATTTTGGAGAGTTACGGAAGAGAATGCTTTACATTTTCGGAAAACTTTCTCCGGATGGTTTTTCCAATTCAAGGTGGTCAAGTTGGTGGTCAAGTTGGTGGTCAGGCAGGTGGTCAAGCAGAACAAATGACAGAAAGGCAACAAGAAGTCCTAGAGCTAATAAAATCCAATCCTGCTATTTCGAGAAAACAATTATCTGAGAGACTTGCAATCAATCCTTCGGCCATTCAAAAACACATCGATTCCCTAAAGAAGAAAGGCATAATTTCAAGAGATAGTGAAACTACCGGATATTGGAAAATTCACATCTAAGAAGTTCCTTTAGGAACCAATATTCTGAGTAGACACCTGATTATTTTCGAAACATTTACACAGCACAAAAAGAAAAACCCCTGAAAATCAATGCTTTCAGGGGTCCTTTAGTAGCGGGGGTAGGACTTCTTCCGGGATCTCATCTGGGAAAGGAACAATCCGGCGAGAACCACTCCAATACCGATGACTTTTTTCAGTCCCAGTTCTTCCCCCAGCATGAAGTAGGCGAAAACAGCTGTTATTACGGGAATGAGGTTGGAGAAGACCTCGGTACGTGTAGCCCCGATTTTTTTGATACTGTAGTTGAAAAATATAAAAGCAAGTGAGGATCCGAAAACCGCCAGGTATAAAAGATTGAGTATGGCTTTCGATGAATGATCTGCAGCTATAAATTCCTTGAAGTCAAATACGAGGAAAAGGGGGAGGAACATCAGTGTTCCGAAAATATTCTGATAAACTGTGATGCTGTATGCGTTGTACCTTTCTGTCAGCCTTTTTACCATGATGGTATATCCCGCAGCACAGAAGACAGCAACTAACATCAGCAGCATTCCAACCGGATCAGCGCTGATTGACAGGTCACGGTTCAGGACGACTATCAGAACACCCATAAATGAGATCAGTATTCCAAGAACGTTGAACAATGTAACGCGTTCTTTAAGAATCAGATAGGCTCCAGCAGGAACGATCAGAGGTATGGTTGAGATGATGACCGCCCCCAGGGATGCATGTATCATTGTCAATCCGATGCTCTCAGCAAGGAAATAAATGGTCGGGTAAATAAACGCGAGAAGTATAAAATAGGGTATGTCTCTTCGTTGCAGTTTCTGAAGTACGGGGTTAAATGCGGCAATGCCCAGCATAATAATGCAGGAAATCAGCAGTCTCAGGAAAACGATGGCAAATGGCGGATAAGTCTCATTAACGATCTTGTACCATACAAAGGTCAGGGCCCACATTGTCATTGCAGTAGCCGCGCTGAAATATACTCCAATCTTATTTTTATCCATCCCCGAGACCTTTAAGAGGAGGCAAAGATGAAAAAAAAACAGAAAACTCAGATAGGGAGTAAGGGTAAATCTTCTTTGGTGTGTGAAACTGGTGGATCGCAATAAAAATTTAAAAAATAATTTCAAACTCAAATTTAATATCATGAAAAGGAAAAATCTTTTAACAGTACTTTCTATTGTTTTTGCAGCAATGATCACCATGGTGGCCTGCGAAAAGGATAAAAGCATTCAAACACTTGATGTCATAACCGCTGAAGACGATGCTATTGCAGACGCTGCATACGATGATGTATTTTCAGAAGTGGATGCCGTAATGAATACTATGGACTTACTCGGTTATGCAATGCCTGCTGAAAAATCCGGTCTGGAAATTTTCGAAACATGTAAGATCATTACAGTAGAAAAGCCCGATAGTGCATTCTGGCCCAGGACTATCACTATTGATTATGGAGAAGGATGTACAACAGGTAAAAGAACCCGCAAGGGGAAAATTATAATAAACGTTTCCAAACCGATGTGGCAGGAAGGCTCACAGAGGGTAGTAACATTCGACGGATTCTATGTCAATGAACATCTGGTTGAAGGCACACGAACAGTCACCAATGAAGGAAGACACCTGGATGGTGATTATATGGGTAAGATTTATGTATCTATAATACTTGAAAATGGAAAAGTCACTACTGATGAGGGACAGGAAATTACGAAGCAGTTTAACAGGACAAGGACTTTTGTTGAAGGGGAAGAAACTAAATGGGATACCCGGGATGATATCTGGTATATTGAAGGTATTGCAACCGGTGTGAATCGCAATGGCGTTGCGTTCACCAGGGAAATTACAAGTCCCCTCTGGAAAGAAAGAGGCTGCCGATTTATTACACAGGGAACTGTACTGATATCAGCGGATGGAAGGCCGGATGCTATTCTGGATTATGGTGCAGGGGACTGCGATCCAATTGCCACTGTTACTGTGGGTGAAGAGACCCGTGAAATTAACCTGAGAAAATGGTAGGATTTTAAAAATTCAGAGAAGTCTGATTCAATCCCGCTTTGCCTTTCTACAGGGCAGGGCGGGGTTTTTTATTTCAAACACCAATTCTGAGCTTCCTGCATATTATCAAATATTCGGACCTGCCAGTTGGTGTCTTTCAATTCATTTTTATACTCCAGGGTCATTTCAATAATATGCTTATCTGTAGCAACACAAGCAAGCATTATATCGTTATTCCATACGGATGAGTTTTTGTCCAGCACCCCTATAACCCTTGCTTCGATTGAGGTTATCTTAAAGCGATTCACCTCCCGGAAATCCCATATCTGGTACCTCTGCTTATCATATCTTGGATCTTCATAGAGTTTATCATCAACATCTGTTATTTCATGAAAATCTACCTCGCCTTCAAATGTAATTAATACATCATTCTTAGTCCAGGACATTTGATAGCTCATAAAAAGTTGACTTTAGGTTTAACTCCGATCCCTGTGCAAATGTACAAAAAGTATAGTGATGCGTATTGAAGCTTATCGTCTATAGTTCCAGTTTCCCAATGAAATTGCTGATCTTATCCGGTAGGGACCCCTCACCTGAAATGCTTTTCATAAAGGCACTTCCAATAATAGCCCCGTTTGCAAACTCCCCGGCCTGCCGGAAGGTTTCTGCCGAGGAAATCCCAAATCCTATCAGCCTTGGGAGGGACAGATCCATCTCCGAAATTCTTCTGAAATAATCCAGCTGTTCCTGCTGGAATCCTTCCTTTGCCCCGGTTGTTGAGGCAGAGGAAACCATATAGATAAATCCCCTGCTCAGTCCGCTAATCTCCCGGATCCGCTCATCGCTGGTCTGAGGGGTAATCAGGAAAATCATGTACAATCCGTATTTCTCGCATATTCCACTATACTTAACCGAATATTCATCCGAAGGAAGATCCGGCAGAATTAATCCATCGATCCCTGTTTCAGCTGCTTTCTGGCAGAATTTCTCAAACCCATAATTCAGCACCGGATTAAGGTATCCCATCAAAATCAGGGGGATATCCACAGTTTCGCGGATATTCGTTATCTGTTCAAACAGTATTTCCAGGCTCATCCCGTTGTCGAGTGCTTTCTGGTTGCATTCCTGTAACAGGGGACCGTCGGCCAGGGGATCTGAGAAGGGCATACCTATTTCGATCAGGTCTGCTCCTTTTGCAGAGAGTTCATTCAGCAGCGTGGTCGTATCATTCAACTCCGGGTAGCCTGCGGTCATATATACAGAGAGAATTCCGGAAGGTTTCTTTTCGAAGAGTGTGTCAATTCTATTCATTGAAAAATGCTTTTACATAGGTTTCCATATCCTTATCTCCGCGACCGGATAGATTAACTACTATTATATCATCGGGTTTCCATGAAATTTTTCCCAAAACTCCGAGGGCATGAGCCGTTTCAAGTGCGGGGATTATCCCCTCCAGCCTCGTAAGTTCAAGTGCGGCCTTCAATGCTTCCTCATCCGTGACCGAATCGTACCTTACGCGGCCAACTGCCTGTAGATATGAGTGAATGGGCCCAGTACCCGGATAATCGAGTCCCGCTGAAATTGAATATGGTTCCAGTATCTGGCCGTCATCATCCTGCATCAGCATGGTATAGGATCCATGAATTATACCGGGGCGGCCGCAGGTCAGGGTAGCTGCAGTATCAGGTGTATCTGTTCCATGTCCGGCAGCTTCAATCCCGAGAAGATTCACTCTTTCGTCCGAAAGAAAATGATAGAAAGCCCCCATTGCATTGCTCCCACCTCCCACGCAGGCTATGACATGGTCCGGATAATCCCTGCCTGCCTTTTCTGAGAGTTGATCTTTGATCTCTTCTGAGATAACAGACTGAAGACGGCTCACCAGATCCGGGTAGGGATGGGGACCAACCACCGATCCGATAATATAATGTGTGTCGACAGGATTGTTGATCCAGTCTCGTATGGCTTCATTGGTTGCATCCTTCAGGGTTTTGTTGCCGCTGTGGACCGGAACCACCTTTGCTCCCAATATTTTCATTTTCAACACGTTGGGTTGCTGCCTGGACACATCAAGCTCTCCCATATATACGATGCAATCCATCCCGAACAAGGCGCATACCGTTGCTGTAGCAACACCATGCTGTCCGGCCCCCGTCTCGGCTATGATCCTCGTTTTGCCAAGTATTCTTGCCATCAGTATCTGTCCGATGGTATTGTTCAGTTTATGAGATCCGGTATGATTCAGGTCCTCTCTTTTAAGAAAAATCTGTGTGCTATATTTCTCAGAGAGCCTTCTGGCTTGAAAAAGAGGTGTAGGTCTTCCCGCATAATCATTAAGGAGTTGACGGTATTCCTGCCGAAAAGATTTGCTCTCAAGGATCTCCAGGTAACGGCTGCGCAACTCTTCAACATTTGCGTACAGCATTTCCGGGATGAAAGCTCCTCCGAAATCACCATAGTACCCTTTTGAATTTACTTCGTATTTCATTTGGTGTTTTTTTATAATCAATCCTGGTCTCCGGCTGTCCGAATCCTACTGACAAACTCTGCGAGTGCAGGCCCGTCCTTCATACCAGGTTCCAGTTCAAACCGGCTGTTAAGGTCAATCCCATAAAACCGGGGGTGATCAATTGAGAGAATTTCTTCTGCGTCCGCGGGACCAACTCCCCCACTTAGCATAAAGGGTTTATCAAAATTATAATCCCTTAGCCGATTCCAGTTGAATTTCAGGCCGGTTCCTCCGAATCCTGGTCCCGCGGTATCCAGCAGGAACATATCGCAGGCATCAAGGTAATCCCTCATCACATCAAAATCTGTTTCCTGAGCGATATTGAAAGCCTTTATCACTTCCAGACCCTCCTGCTTCATCAATTTGCAGACATCCGGCGATTCAGAGCCATGCAACTGAACAGCATCCAGTTTCATCCTTCCGCATTCAGTCAGCATATCCTCCGGAGTCATATTCACAAAGACACCCGCTCTGCGTATATTTTCGGGCATATCGGAAAGATCAGCTGCTGATAGTTCCCCAATAAACCTTTTGGAGGGGGGATAGAAAATAAATCCCATGTAATCGGGTGAGAGTGCTGAAATCTCCCGGATATTGCCCGGATCCCTCATCCCACATATTTTGATTTTCAGTTTTTTCACACTAAGGGATCTATTATTCAGCGTTCATTTGCTTAATGAAATTACGGCATGCTTTTGCCGGGTCTCCCTGCTTCATAAAGTGTTCTCCGATCAGAAACCCCCTGTAACCCAGTCCCTTAAGATATGCAATCGTTTCGGAATCGTGGATACCGCTTTCGGATATTTTCAGGTATTGTGAGGGGATCTTTCCTGACAGGTCTATGGAAGTCTGTACGTCCGTTTCCATCTTTTTCAGGTTCCTGTTGTTCACTCCGACGATATCTATCCAGTCATTCAGGAAGGCAAGTTCTGAGGAATCATGAACTTCAAGAATGACTTCGAGTCCCACATCATGAGCCACCTCAGCAAGTTCCCTGATGCTTGTATTATCCAGCACGGATGCAATAAGTAATATTGCATCTGCACCGATAGCCTTTGCCTCGATTACCTGGTAGGAATCTATTGTGAAATCTTTGCGCAGAATGGGACAATTATTCACCTCTCTAACCCTCATCAGGTCATCGCGCATACCGGAGAAATAATTGCGGTCCGTTAAAACAGACAATGCTGCTGCCCCCGACTGAACATATCCTTTTGTAATGTCTACCGGATCGGCAGTCCGGTTGATCCAGCCCGCAGATGGAGACATCCTTTTAAACTCGGCAATAATACCGCTGGTTTTTTCAGCCTTCAGGCTTTCTTTTAGCGAGAAGGTGGTTCTGTTGAAAAAGGGACTTTTTTCAAGGCGGTCAACGGGACTTGCAGATCTCCTCTCGGAAACCTCAAGTCTCTTGTTTTCAATTATTTTATCGAGAATAGTGATCATCTTTTTGGGATGTTGGTTACCTATTCAGATCCATAAGTGTTTTAAAGGCTTTAAATGCAGATCCGCTTTCTATTGATTCGCGTGACATATCAATGCATTCGTCAAGGTCTTTATCCGGGTAGCAAGTCTGCAGAACCAGTCCACCGTTCGCTACAACTACATCCAGCTGTGCATTAGTTGCCTGATTTTGCATCACCTTAATAAAAATGTTCATTGCTTCATCGACTGTTTTCCCTCCACTCAATTCTCCGGCCTTGTATACCGGCAATCCCATTTCAGCGGGCTGGTATACCCTGTCCAGTTCCCTGGTGATTACCTTGCAGGGTCCCGTCAGTGAGATCTCATCGTAACCATCCAGGCTGTGAACAATCGTGTACTGCTTGTCTGTTGTCTGGTACAAGTAGGCATAGATCCGGGCCAGTTCAAGGCTGTATACCCCGACCAGTTGCCTGGAGGGAAAGCTGGGGTTTACCATGGGACCGAGCATATTGAAAAATGTTTTTACCCCGAGTTCTTTCCTGACAGGTGCAACATTTTTCATAGCAGGATTGAACAGGGGTGCATGCAGAAAACATATCCCTGATTTATCAATCTCTGTCTGGAGTTTTGTCACATCTTTCGAGAATTTATAACCGGCATATTCCATCAGGTTTGAGGAGCCGCAGGATGAAGAAACACCGTAGTTCCCGTGTTTTGCAACTTTAACGCCGGCGCCGGCAACAACAAAAGAGGTAAGGGTGGAAATATTAAATGTGTCTTTTCCGTCGCCCCCTGTACCGCAGAGATCAACCGTCTCAAAATCTGACAGATCTACCGGAATGCATAGTTCTAGAAGTGCCTCCCTGAAACCCGACAGTTCTTCAACGGTTATACTTCGCATAAGATAGACCGAGATAAAGGAAGCAATCTGGGAATGGTTGTAGATGCCCTTTGCAATATTGGTCAGCACCTTCTTTGCCGCATCCCGGTCAAGTGTTTTGTGTTCGTACAGGAAGTTTAATATTTCTTTCATTTGATTGTTTTTATATTTTACCATCTTCTCCCATGACCCAGTTGGTCAACAGCTCGGTTCCGCATTTGGTCAGGATTGATTCAGGGTGGAACTGTACTCCTTTTACATCGTACCGGGTATGACTCATCCCCATGATTTCACCATCCTCGGCACGTGCCGTGATTTGCAGGGAGGATGGAAGATTCTCATCCGACACGATCCAGGAATGGTATCGTCCGCCCTCGAAATTATCCGGAATATTCCTGAAGAGATAGTCATTACTGTCGAGAACCTTTATCCGGGTGGATACCCCGTGGAATACTTTCCGAATATTGATCAGTTCTCCACCAAAAACCTCTGCAATGGCCTGATGCCCAAGGCATACCCCCAGCATCCTTTTATTCGGGGCGTATGTTTTAATTATTTCTTTTAACATACCGGCTTCGTCAGGTATTCCGGGACCCGGAGACAGAACTATATGGGAATATTTTTCCAGTTCTCCCATCTCAAGCCTGTCATTTCTAAACACCTTTACTTCTTCACCGGTGATCTGGCTCAGTGCATGAACCAGGTTGTAGGTAAAAGAATCGTAATTATCGATAACAACAATTTTTTTCATTATGAATCTATTTTTTCGTTTCCCGCTGCGGGTGTATATTCTAAATTTCTTTTGCCATATCGATGGCTTTCTTAAGTGCCATCAGTTTATTATTTACTTCATTCAATTCATTCTTCTCAACCGATTCCGCAACAATGCCTGCCCCGGCCTGGTAATACAGGGTGTTGTTCTTGCTAAGGAATGACCGGATCACGATGGCATGATTGAACTCACCGTTGAATCCGAGGTAACCTATTCCCCCGCCATAGAATCCCCTGTTCTGGTTCTCATATTTGTCAATCAGCTCCATGGCCCTGTATTTTGGGGCACCGGACAATGTTCCCGCGGGAAATGTATCCCCCATAACCCGAACCGCGTTATAATCTTCCGGCAGCATACCAGAAACCTTTGAAACCATATGGATCACATGGGAATAAAACTGTATCTCGCGATAGTTTTCAACGGTTACATGATCGGCATTCCGGCTAAGATCATTCCTTGCAAGGTCAACAAGCATGATGTGTTCTGCGTTCTCCTTTTTGTCACGGGTAAGACGTATGGCGGCATCCTTGTCTTTTTCGTCGTCCCCGCTCCTGGGAAATGTGCCCGCAATGGGGTGAATATATGCCACCCTGTCCTGGATCTGAAGCTGGGCCTCCGGGGATGAGCCAAAAATCCTATAGCTGCCAAAGTCAAAATAGAAAAGATAGGGGGATGGATTGATTGATCTCAGGCAACGGTAAACATTAAATTCATCTCCTGTGAAACCCTGGCTGAACTGCCTCGAAAGTACTATCTGGAATACATCTCCCCGGTAGCAATGCTCCTTGCCCTTGCTGACCATCTTCATGTACTCATCATCCGTCATGTTCGATTTTTCATTCTTGACCGGCTGGAATGGATAACTCGCAAAATTACGGTTATACAGCAGGGAAAGAATATGATCTGCCTGGCTCTTGTAACCTTCGGTCTGGTTTTCCAGAATGGTCAGGGTGTTCTTGAAATGATTTATCGCTATGATGATCCTGTATAAAGAATAGACGATTTCCGGTATCCCGTAATTTTCAACCCGTGTTCCGGCAATGCTGATATCCTCGAAATACTTCACAGAATCATAGGCTGAATAGCCGAAAAACCCATTTGTACGAATCCTTGGATCGGAATTTTCAACCTCGAAGGACTGGAAAAAAAGGTTCATCTCATCCGTCACGGAGGTGTCCGGAGTGATGGATAGCTCGCTGACCTCTCCCCTTTCATCCTGGACTTTTATAACACTTCCATCAACTGTAAAGGAGGCGAAGGGTTGAAGGCAGATAAAAGAAAAACTGTCCTCGCTCGTGTGATAATCTGAACTCTCCAGCAAAATAGACTGGGGAAAGACATCCCTCATCCTGAGATATACACTAACCGGTGTAATCGTATCGGCAAGGATCTGTTTAACTTTGGTTTTGATTTTTACTTTTTTCATGTTTCCGTTTTATACCAAAAAAAAAGGCCTGCCCTGATTGGCAAGCCTTCCTGTATTTTTGTATTTCCAAAAATGGGGCTAACACATCTCACGGGATACCCTGAGAGAGATTCGCCACCACCAAATTCTATGGAAATTTATTTTCATTTTTGATTTCTGTTGGAACAAAGAAAAAGATTTTATTTCAATAAACAAAAATTCTTAAGCTGCGCGGAGGCGTTTTATATCAGTTTTCTCAAATTTCTCCTTTGCATATTCAAGGTCTATATGAATCTCCTTGGCTTCCTGGGATGGCATCTCGAACATTGCATCGATCATAATCGCCTCGCAAATTGATCTTAGTCCCCTGGCACCAAGTTTAAATTCAATTGATCTTTCCACTATGTAATCAAGAACCTTGCTATCGAAACTGAGCTTTATCCCGTCCATCTCAAATAATAGTTCATATTGCTTGATTATGGCATTCTTGGGCTCGGTCAGGATATCCCTCAGAGTCTTTTCATCGAGTGGGTTCAGATATGCCAGAACAGGAAGACGCCCGACGATTTCCGGGATTAGTCCAAATGCTTTCAGGTCAGGCGGGGAGATATACTGCAGAAGGTTACTCCTGTCAACCTTTTCAGATTCTTTGACTGCCGTGTATCCCACAGTTTTGGTGTTCAGTCTCTGGCCGATCTTCTTCTCTATCCCATCAAATGCCCCTCCACAGATAAAGAGGATATTTTTCGTATTAACCGGGATCATTTTCTGGTCAGGATGCTTACGACCACCCTGGGGGGGAACATTCACAACGGATCCTTCAAGCAGTTTCAGGAGTCCCTGTTGTACCCCCTCTCCTGATACATCGCGGGTAATCGAAGGATTGTCCGATTTCCTGGCAATTTTATCGATCTCATCAATGAATACAATTCCCTTTTCAGCGGCTTCGACATTGTAATCAGCCACCTGCAGCAACCTTGTCAGAATGCTTTCTATGTCTTCTCCAACATACCCTGCTTCTGTCAGTACGGTAGCGTCAACAATGGTGAAAGGTACATGTAGCATCTTGGCTATCGTCCTGGCTAAAAGAGTTTTACCTGTTCCTGTTTCGCCTACAAGTACGATGTTTGATTTTTCAATCTCCACATCGTTTTTATCCTGACTCTTAAAATGGACAAGGCGCTTGTAATGATTGTATACTGCAACGGCGATGTATTTTTTGGCATAATCCTGGCCGATGACATACTGGTCAAGGAAATTTTTAATCTCCTCGGGTATGGAAAGTTTTATCTGGTTAACATCAAACTCGGAATTTTTCTTTAGTTCCTCCTGCAGAATGCTATGCGCCTGCTCAATACAGGAGTCACAGATATGGCCTGATATTCCTGCAATCAGCAGGTTGGTATCACGTTTTTCTCTACCACAAAACGAACATCTGTCCATGTTTGCCAGGTTTTAAAAGATTACTTTTTTACCTTTTCGAGAACTTCATCTATCATTCCATACTCAAGGGCTTCACTGGAAGTCATCCAGTGGTCACGATCTGAGTCTTTCTCGATCTTTTCAAATTCATTGCCGGTATGGTCGGCAATGATCTGGAACAGTTCTTTCTTCAGCTTCAGTATCTCGCGGGTTGTTATTTCAATATCAGATGCCTGTCCCTGTGCTCCGCCCATAGGCTGGTGGATCATAATCCTGGAATGCCTTAGTGCAGACCTTTTTCCTTTGGTCCCCGCAGTAAGAAGGACGGCTCCCATGGAGGCTGCCATACCGGTACAGATACTTGCTACATCCGAGCTTATATACTGCATGGTATCATAGATTCCGAGTCCCGCATGAACCGATCCCCCCGGCGTATTGAAGTATATCTGTATATCCTTATTGGGATCCGAAGAATCAAGGTAGAGCAACTGTGCCTGTATAATATTGGCAACATAATCATCGATGGGCAGTCCGAGGAATATAATCCTGTCCATCATCAGACGTGAGAATACGTCCATTGATGCAACATTCAGCTGCCGTTCTTCAATAATGGTGGGGGATATATAATTGCCCCATACCGAGGTATACCGGTGCAGGGATATACTGCTGATGCCCAGGTGCCTGGTGGCATATTTGTTAAATTCGTTTGATTCCATATCTTAGATATTTGCCGAAAGTTAATTATTCTCGAACAATTTATTGAATTTTTCTATCGTAATTTGCTTATTATCAACCTTGACGCTTTCGCGAATATAGTCTACAACCTTCTTTTCCAGTATCTTCTCAACGCTTTTTCTTTGCTCATCTTCATTTTTGAGCATTTCGTTGGCATAGTTCTCAAGGTTTTCATCGGGGACATTCATCATCCCATACTGCTGGAACTGCATCAGGGCTATCTCCTTGGCTGATTCTTTCACTTCTTCAGCTTCAACTTTTATCTCCTGGGCCCTTACAATATGATCCCGGATCAGCTGCCATTTCAGGTCGTCTTCAAACTTCGGAAAATCTTCCTCGATTTGTTCTGCCGTAAATTTGTCTTCATTGGCAAGTACCAACCAGCGCTTCAGGAATGCAACCGGAAGGTCGAATTTAAACTTCTTAAGCAGTACATTCCGTGCATCAATAGAAAACCGGTATTCACAGTCGCGTGACAATCTTTTCTTGAGTTCCTCTGAGATCCTGGCTTCAAACTCTTCCATGGTTTTCACCTCATCCTTGCCGTAGAGATTGTCAAACAATTCCTGGTTTATTTCCGCTTTCTGAAATATTGATATCTCTTTGATTATGAACCGGAACATGGGTGCAATTTCGGCTACTTTTTCCTTTTCTATTTTAAGGATGGAAGAGATCTCGGTATCATTGGGGAAGGCCTTTCGAATATCGAAATCCACCGAATCTCCCACCTGTCTTGCTGTAAAACCTGTTTTTATTTTATTATCCTTCATCACTTCGAGGCTGAAAGCTGAATCGAGGGAATTGATTCCTTCTTCGATGGGATTGCCCTCCTTGTCAATCTGAACGAAATCTCCCTTCAGGCTTTCGGTGCCTTCAATTTGCTCAACCGGAAGCATCTGTCCCATTCGCCCTGCGTATGAATCCTTTGTCTCTTCGATCATCTTCTTAGCGATCTGGATCTCGTAGAGGGGTACCTTGTCTTTCTGTGTCAATGCAACCTCAAACTTGGGTGCGATTCCCAGGTCAAAATCAAACTCAAATTCAGTCTGGGTTTCCCATTCTATATCTTTTTGTTTCTCTTCGCTGGGCAGGGGTTCCCCGAGGATCTTGATCTCTTCCTCCTTCAGGTAATTGCTGATAGACTCCGAAACCAGTTTATTGATTTCCTCAACCATCACGGGTGTACGGTACATCTTCCGTACAAGTCCGGCGGGTACTTTTCCGGGACGGAAACCATCCAGGGTTACTTTTTTCCGGTAGTCTTTCAATACCTCTTCCACCTTCTCACTATAATCATTTTCTTCAATCTTTATTTTAAGCCTGGTATTAAGATTGTCAACATTTTCCTTTGTGATGTTCATTTTATCTTTTTTCAAATTAGGACAGCGCTCGCTGCCATATGTCTTTTATTAAAAACCGCCAATTGAACGATAGCATATCGCTCTGTTGGCGGCCGGGTTTCGTTAAAAAGTGCGGATGAAGGGACTCGAACCCCCACGCCTTGCGGCACTAGATCCTAAGTCTAGCGCGTCTACCAATTCCGCCACATCCGCAAAATTCGATCGCAAATTTATCCTTTTTTCCTGAATAATTCAATTGTTTTTACTGACTGTATATCAACAACTTAATAAATCCATAAAAGGAGAGGATCGAAGGAACAAGAGTTTTTTGACCTATGACCGGTAAAAGATTAGCGCAGCTCAAATTTTTGACCCAGGTATACCCTCCTTACCTGCTCATCCTGCGCCAGATCATCGGCTGAGCCTGCTTTCAGAATATTTCCTTCAAAAAGAAGATAAGCGCGGTCAGTAATTGAAAGGGTTTCATGAACGTTATGGTCTGTGATCAGGATGCCGATATTTTTGTTTTTAAGGCTGGTGACAATTTCCTGGATATCCTCCACAGCAATGGGGTCTACTCCGGCGAATGGTTCGTCAAGGAGAATGAACTTGGGACTCAAAGCCAGTGCTCTGGCTATTTCGGTGCGCCTCCGCTCTCCACCTGAAAGGGTAATTCCCAGGCTCCTCCGGATTTTTTCCAGTCCGAATTCCTTCAGCAGTTCCTCTGCTCTCTCCATCTGTTCATCTCTCGACAATGCAGACATTTCAAGGACTGCGTATAGATTATCCTCTACAGACAGTTTACGGAATACGGATGCTTCCTGGGAAAGGTAACCTATTCCCTGCCTTGCCCTTTTATAGACTGGTTCCCTGGTGATTTCCCGATCGTCAAGAAAAATCTTCCCTTCGTTTGGGGAAATGAGTCCAACGATCATATAAAAGGTTGTTGTTTTACCGGCGCCATTGGGACCCAGAAGTCCAACAATCTCTCCCTGTTCCACCTCGATGGATACCCTTTTTACAACCGTTCGGCTGCGATATCGTTTAACCAGTTTGCTAGTGTGCAGTTTCATAATCTATTCCCATCGTATTTTACGGACAAAAGCCGGAGTGATTGTATCGTTAATATAATATTCAAGCTCCATTACTCCAGGCGCATTAAGGTATACCAGGTAGCTTAACAGTTGATTATCTATTTGAGAAACGAATACCGATTCCAGATTCTCGTTATCAAAATGCTTCCAGCCGTATATCGGTCCCCCGAACCCGTATAGATAAGTCCCCGGACTAACCGTTTTCCGTGAAGTACTAAAACGGATCATCAGGTTTCCGTGAAGCGGGGAAATGGCAGCCATGGAATAAGATTTACCAGCTTTAAACACCGAATCATCCAGGCATAGAAGATTTGGCAGCATTGAAGTTGGTGCCATAAACAAATCCGGACTTGCACTATCCGGAAAGAACGCCTCGGTATAGACTTCCTCACAATTCTTCATCTGGAAATCAGATATGTATTTTTTAAAATCAGGAACATCATTATCCCCGTAGAGATGGGAATACCTGTATTCGATATTGTCCCGTATATCCAAAAGCGAAAGCCTGGAAAGATTAATCATCAGCGCATCCAGGCTTTCTTTGTCGTCGATAATGCCGTCATCCCGAAAATCGGTCTGCATATTTGTTAATAGCTGAATAAGCTCTCCAACCATTGTCGGCCTTTCATTCCATATCCATGTGTACCGCTGTACTAATATAGAGAATGCCAACAAAATGCCATTCAGATCATCCTTTTGGGCGAGGTCAAGATTTTCAAATCCTTGATGAAATTCATCGGATACACCCAAAAATTCCAGTAATTCATTCTCAGCCTGGTCCTTCGCAGCGTCAAAATCCAGCCCATCTGACACGAGCTTTTCAATCCTGGCTTTTGACAGATGGGTCATTACATTGATGTTTACCGATTCCTGGTCACGAAGATCTGCTATGGCCTGAAGTGTAAGTGAGGATCCGGAGATTTCCCCGAAAAGTTCATTGAAATATGACCCGTTTGCCGTTAGCAACACCATACTGGATGCCAACTCAACATTGTTTAATTCAAATGTGCCATTGTCGTGAATCACGGTGGTTATGAATGACTTTCCGGTTTGCCCGAGGTCCTGGTTCAGCTCATTTATCTGAACTGTAGTACCTGTAATAAAAGGTCCTTTCTGAACACGACCTGTAAATGAGTATGGGCTTTGTTCCGGTGAATCTTTCTCACAGGCGACCGCTATCAGAATCAGGATAAGAACAAGCCAAATTTTTAACCTTGATTTCATTTGTTACACGGACAAGGGATTCCTATATTAATCTATAACGAAAATCTTAATCATTTGTTTCGCCTGATTCTTCGAGTCTGTCGTCCGCCTCACGTTTTCGCACGATCCGCCTTGATATGGATATTCCTGCTTCATAAAGTATGATAAGCGGAAATGACACCAGTACCTGGCTGAAAATATCCGGAGGAGTAATAATAGCTGAAAGTGCAAGTATCAAAACCAGTGAATGCCGCCTGTATTTCCTCAGAAACTCAGGAGTTACAAGTCCAGCTTTAGTCAGAAAATATACCAGGATAGGCAGTTCGAAAATAATTCCTGCAGCGAGTACCACAGAAGCCAATGTTGACACATAGGATATCAGGTTAATCTGGTTTGTAACCTGGTCACTGACGCTGTAGGACCCCAGAAAATGTATCGAGAGGGGTGTGATTACGAAATATCCGAAAAGAACACCCATCAGAAACAAAGCTGAGCTGTAAAAAACCGCTCCGCCGGCATGCTTCTTTTCTTTGCTGTAGAGTGCCGGGACAATGAAGCGCCAGAATTCAAAAAAAACATATGGAAAAGAAAGAATAAATCCTGCTATAAGTGAGACCATGATATGCATGGTAAACTGACCTGACATCTTAATGCTTATAACTTCAAGGGGCTGGGAATTGATGCAAAGCTTAAGTATGTTGATCTGCCTTCCAAATTCACAAAGCAGGCGGTTCGTAACAAAATCCGACATTTTCGGAGCCAGAATGATTTTGTTGAATACAATGTCCTTAAAAATGAAGGCAACGATCGCCACTGCCAGAATTCCTAAAAAAGCCCTTATTAAATGCCATCTGAGAATTTCCAGATGCTCAAGAAAAGACATCTCGTTCTCAATCTTTTTTGCCATGTTCTCTGTCTCCTGTCAATTGTGTTCGGTCAAATACAGCCGGTGTGCTGTCTTTCGAGATTAATTTTGTAAATTGTATTACAAATGTATTCATATATTTTGAAATCTGAATATTATTGACTCTCCCGAAGTCCCATCAATATTCAGATAAAAACAGGATATCGGACAAAATTGTTATTTAGAAGTTAAATTCACACTACTCCCAAATCGGCATAATAAATTATATTTATCTTAAGTTATGGATATTGCTTGATTTTATATGACAGTGAATTCAGATATATCATTAATCGATCATCTCAAGAAGCATTTCGGTTTTAACAGCTTCAAGGGAAACCAGGAGGTGATTATCCAAAGCGTTCTGGACGGACATGATGGGTTCGTTCTGATGCCTACCGGAGGAGGTAAATCTTTATGTTACCAGCTTCCATCTCTCATTATGGATGGAACGGCCATTGTAATATCTCCCCTTATCGCCCTGATGAAGAACCAGGTTGATGCCATGCGAAGTTTCAGCACTGACGATGGTATTGCACATTTCCTGAACTCATCTCTCTCCAAGGCCCAGATTGAACATGTGAAAGCTGACCTGATAAAGAAAAAGACCCGGTTATTGTATGTTGCCCCGGAATCTCTCACCAAGCTGGAAAACATCGAATTCCTGAAAAAAATTCAAATTTCTTTCTACGCTGTGGATGAGGCTCATTGTATTTCGGAATGGGGACACGATTTCCGTCCGGAATACCGGCGTATTCGTCCAATAATCAACCAGATAGGCTCTGCACCTATTATTGCTCTTACAGCTACAGCAACCCCAAAGGTCCAGCATGATATCCAGAAAAATCTCGAAATGCTTAATGCTTCGGTTTTTAAGGATTCATTCAGGCGTCCGAACCTTTATTATGAGATTAGGCCCAAAATAAGTGCAACCAAGGAGATCATCCGTTACATCATCGACAATACCGGTAAATCAGGAATAATTTACTGCCTTAGCCGCAAAAAAGTAGAAGAACTGGCTGAAACTCTTAAGGTGAATGGTATCAAAGCCCTTCCCTACCATGCAGGTATGGATTCTGCAACGCGGTCTTCAAACCAGGACCAGTTCCTCATGGAAGAAGTGGATGTGATTGTTGCGACCATTGCTTTTGGAATGGGGATAGATAAGCCGGATGTCCGTTTTGTAATCCATTACGATATTCCAAAAAGCCTTGAAGGTTATTACCAGGAGACGGGAAGAGCCGGCAGGGATGGTGGAGAAGGAAACTGCATTGCATTTTACAGCTACAATGATATTCAGAAGCTTGAAAAGTTTATGCAGGGCAAGCCCGTTGCAGAACAGGAAATAGGCAAGCAACTGTTACTCGAGACAGTCGCCTATGCAGAATCATCTGTTTGCAGACCTAAGTTATTGCTTAATTACTTTGGTGAAATTATGCCGGGAAAGTGCGATCATTGTGATAATTGCCTGCATCCAAAGGAAGAGGCGGAAGGAAAAGATCAGGTCGTTAAAGCCCTGAAGCTGATTTTTGCTGTAAAAGAAAAATTTAAAGCCGGACACGTTGCAAACATTCTTTCAGGCAATGCCACCTCATCGGTGAAGTCATACAAGCATCATCAGATCCCTGAGTTTGGTTCAGGTAGCGATAAGGATATCAAATTCTGGAATGCCGTCCTACGGCAAAGCCTTGTTGCTCAGTTTATAACCAAAGACATCGAAAATTACGGACTTCTCAAACTCACTAAAAAAGGACATGAGTATATTGCAAAACCTGTTTCCTTCATGATTACTCTTAACCATGATTATGAAGCCGTTTCAGAAGACGCTGCCATGGCAATTGGCGGGAAAACAAGTACGGTTGATGAGGAGTTGTTCATTATACTTAAAGATCTTCGGAAGAAGTTGTCACGTGAAATCAACCTTCCTCCATTTGTAATATTCCAGGATCCCTCACTTGAGGACATGGCCATCCAGTATCCCATCAATATGGAAGAACTCCAGAATATCCAAGGGGTGGGAACCGGAAAAGCACATAGGTACGGCAAAAAATTTGTTGAATTGATCAGGATATATGTAGAGGAAAAAGAGATTATCCGGGCCCAGGATATGGTTGTAAAATCTGTTGTGAACAAATCGGGACTGAAGGTCTACATCATACAAAATATAGACCGGAAGGTATCTCTGATTGATATTGCATCTGCCAAAAACCTTGCAATGCCGAAAGTGCTGGATGAGGTCGAGTCCATTGTTAACAGCGGTACAAAGCTTAACCTTGACTACTACATTAATGAGATAATGGACGAGGACCACCAGGATGAGGTATTTGAATATTTCCGTGAGGCAGAGACAGAATCAGTCTCAGATGCACTCGAGGAATTGGGTGAAGATGAATATACAGAAGAGGATATCCGGTTAATGCGAATTAAATTTCTTGCTGAACTCGGCCATTAATAATGTAATAAACAGACTCACCGATCGTCACATAATAAATTCACCCTTTGGAGAAAGTACTTGAAATTTCAAACCTCTCGAAAAATTATGGCCGTATTACGGCCGTAAAGGATTTGACTCTTGATGTCGGACCCGGACATGTTTTTGGCATTCTTGGACCGAATGGCAGTGGTAAAACCACAACACTGTCAATAATCACAGGAATAATTGCAGCGGATACAGGTTCCTATCGCTGGTTTGGCCAGGAAACCCATGCGGGGATACGAAAGAACATAGGATCAATGATCGAGGTACCAAATTTTTATCCCTACCTGAATCTCATACGGAACCTGAACATTGTTGCCAGGATAAAAGGTAAAGATCTCAGTGATATTGACAGGGTCCTGAAGCTTGTAAACTTGTGGGACCGCAGAAAATCAAGGTTTGACACCCTGTCGCTCGGGATGAAACAAAGGCTGGCCCTCTCAGCCGTATTGCTGGGTGAGCCCTCAGTTCTTGTACTTGATGAACCAGCCAACGGGCTTGATCCTGAGGGAATAGCAGAGGTAAGGGAAATTATCCTCCGGGAAAGGGAGAAACAGAAAACCATTATTATGGCCAGCCATATCCTGGATGAAGTCGAAAAGGTATGCACCCATGTGGCCGTATTAAAAAACGGAGAGTCTATATCTCAGGGCCGGGTTCATGAATTGCTTACAGCAGATGATCCGGTGATTGTACTTTGCGAGGAGGCAGGCAGATTAAAAGATGAGATCGTTCGTGCCGGATTGAGTGAAAGTATAGAGATGAAGGATAATGAACTTGTCATTGTCCTTTCGAAGGGTAAGTCTGCAAGAGACATAAATGAATTTGCTTTTTCAAAAGGCATAGTTCTGGATCACCTTGAGACCCGGAAAAAAAGTCTTGAATCAAAATTCCTTGAACTGGTAAAATAATAAATGGCCATGCGTTCAGTACTCTTAAATGAAATAACAAAAACCTGGTCATTCACAGGATTCAGGGTAATAATGATATTGCATTTTGCCCTGTTCTTCCTGGTAGTACTAGTCGCCTCAACTATGGATATTGCCGTGCCTGGTTTCAGTACTCGTAACCTCTACCAGTTCCCCAACATCTGGGAATATTTCCCATGGGTCGCAAGCTGGTTCAACCTGCTTCTTGCCATCCTTATTATTGTCATGACCGGAAATGAATATTCCTTCCGCACTTTTCGCCAACATGTAGTTGACGGCTTCAGTCGCAGCCAGCTTTTATCGGGAAAAGCATTTCTTATCCTTATGATCGGCATTTACAGTCTCCTGATGGTCCTGCTTTTCACCCTTGTGTTTGGATTTATTTTCAGCTCTGATTATTCTGATGGGGCATTCATTAATAAATCTTACATCCTCCTGGTTTATTTTGTTCAGGCCATCGCGTACATGTCTGCAGGTTTTTTTCTTGCAGTATTATTCAGGAACACCGCCCTGGCTATTATCTTGTTTATACTGTACCGGCTGATTATTGAACCCGTAATACGGCTAATCTTTCCACCTGAAGCACGCCTGTATTTTCCGATGAAGTCAATTTCCAATCTGACTCCCCTTCCTGAATTCCTTTCAATTTTTTCCGGGAATCAGCAGGGGACTGATGCAGCGGATAGTTTGAGTTTCAGGGAAATGGGCTTGCTGGCAGAGGACCTGCCAGTACTTGTAAACCTGGTTCTGGCACTGGGTTATACATGTATTTTTATTTCGCTGGCCTACCTCTTACTCCGAAAGCGAAATCTTTAGGCTGCACACAGTACTTAACGATCTCTTCTTCTGACATCATATGCATCACGCAGTCCGTTCCCCACCAGGTTAAGCGACAGTACCATGATCATTATGGCCAGTCCCGGGAGGAATGCCAGGTAAGCCTTATCAACGATAATAAACCCATAATGATCCTTGATCATGGATCCCCAGGAGGGTATCGGCGGCTGCACCCCTATCCCAAGGAAACTCAATCCCGCCTCAATCAGGATGGCCGAAGCAAAATTTGCAGCTGAAATTATGATCACAGGGGCAATGACATTCGGGAGAATATGCCGGTATAGTATTCTGAGATCGGAAAATCCAAGAGCCCTTGCAGCCTGGACATACTCTTTTTCCCGAACCCCCAATACCTGTCCCCTAACCACCCTTGCGACCTCAACCCACATGGTTAGTCCCACAGCCACAAAAACCTGCCAGAATCCTTTTCCCAGAACCATGGTTAAGACTATGACCAGAAGCAGGGTTGGAATGGACCAGACTACATTGATAAACCACATAATGATATCGTCCGTCAGTCCCCGGTAATAACCGGCGAGGGACCCAAGCAGCAGCCCTATTATAAGGGATATTCCAACAGAAATAAATCCAATCGACAGGGAAACCCTGGTACCCAGGATCAGACGGCTAAGGAAATCCCTTCCAAAACGATCAGTCCCAAGTAGGAACTTTTTGATAATCAAGTGTTTATCAATAATTTCCTTTTGTAACTCTTCCCGGTCCACACGATGCGATACTCCATCAATGGAAGTAAATACCAAATTATGTCCTACACTTCGAATCATTTTTCTCCCGGGATCGAGCGGAAACACAACATCCACCATATGGAACTCACGTCTGCCAGTATAATCAGAACCTTCTTCTGCAAATTCTTCCAGTAAAAGAGTATCACCCGAAAAACTAATATTATTGCAAGGAACGTAAGTGTATAATGACCGCTGTCCGAAAAGCATCCTGCCAGGCAGGTTTTTATGTGGGACAAGTTCATTTTTTCGTACCAACAGCATGGATACAGTGAACCCTGGCTTCTTTGCTGAGATTTCTATGTGCTGGGTGTTTGCCAGGGGACTTTTGTCGGGGGTTATCAGGTAACCCAGTGTACCCATAAGAAGAGCGATCAGGACAATCGCAATTCCAGTTACCGAAAGGGGATTTCTGACAAATCGCCTGGCCGGTCTCTCACGACCTGTATTTTCATTGTTTTTATCCAAGGGGTTTATATTGTTTGCCTACCGGAATTCTTCTTCCCTTCCAGGTAAAAGAAAAAATCTGCCCGAACAAACCAATAAGGCTAACATACACAAAATAAATGATTTCCAGGGGAATAAAATACCTGAGAAGCCTTGCTTTACCGTAATGCCTGGTTACAGGTAAAAGTATCAAAAAGTCTGTAATACTTTTTCCAAGAAAAATAAGACAGGTGAGAAGGATCAGTCCCGATTCCCGGAAGGACGCAATTATAAGAAACATGATCATGGCGTTGAGTCCATATACAAGCAAGGCTGTACTTATCATATGCAGATCCCTGTAAAATCTGCTTTTGGATGTCCACCGCAACCGTTGCATTGCAAAAGATAACAGGTTCTCAGAAGGGGCTGTTCGGACAATAGTTCCATGGACAGAAGAAAAAAGCATGGATGATGGATATTGCTTTTTCAGCCAGAGCATTAGAAAAATATCATCACCGCTTTCCGATAGTCTCACCTGTTCATCCGTAAACCGAAGATAATCCTCCCTGTAATATGCGAGATTGGCTGCATTGCAGAGTATGGGAGATTTCAGTCCCACGGCACCAGCGGTAACCGCCGTAAGGCTTAAAAACTCAAGAGACTGCATCCCCCTGAATATTCCGTTACAGGGTTCAAATAGCACAGCACCTGTGATCATTCTGATCCCGGGATCTGAAAAACCCTTAACCATCCCGGACACCCAGTTTTTTTCAATCCTGCAATCTCCGTCGGTATTCAGAATTATCCTGTGACTTGCTGAAAGAATACCTTTGTGCAAAGCAGTCTTTTTGCCCTGCTCAGAAATATCCAGTTCCAATAAGCGAAGGCCGGGATGTTCTGCAAGTCGGGATCGTACTATTTCACAGGTATTGTCATTGGAATGATCATCAACAATGATCAATTCCAGCAGTTCTTCGGGATAGTCCTGTAAGATAAGATCGTTGATCAGTAAATCAATATTGGACTCCTCATTCCGGACCGGAATAACCAAAGAAATCCCCTTGTGATCATCTGCACCATGTACCGTTTGGAGGGACCTGTTCCATCCCTTTAAATAAGATACAATTCGCAAAAAATAAACAAGCAGCAGGCTTAGAGATATGATCCAGATTATGAACATCAGGCTCAGGATTCTACCAGGT
>SDBV01003326.1_pt1 | contig 23789 bp, 17 predicted proteins | sample 2277081 | NCBI WGS metagenome assembly SDBV01 (sample SAMN10402039, study PRJNA504765) | marine sediment metagenome | isolation source: marine sediment core GS10_PC15, 223 cmbsf | place: Arctic Ocean: Southern Knipovich Ridge | collected 2010 | reverse complement strand
AAGCTTGAAAACCGAGATGATGGGAGAGATAGGAGATATAGGAGAATCTAAGCCAATAGACAGCAAATATAAGCATAAAGTCGTTAAAATCCCTTGCCCGCACTGTAATTTCTTTTGTTCACCCCAAATTTCGCACTGTTCCAAATGTGGAGAACCCTTACCTAAATTGGAGAAATCAAATGAGTATTCAGGAATCTCAAATATCTCTGATGAGGATTATACAGAAAAAAACATAATCCATTCACTTGAAAAATTAATTAATAAACCAATCCCCTTAAGAGAAGAATTTAACAGATCTTCTACATGCTATGTAAAAGGAGGAGAGGAAATCACGGGATTAAGCATTTTTAATTGTGGTCTAAAGGTTTTTCCGCACGAAATTCTCAGACTTAAATCTCTAAAACATTTAGCACTTAGAAGAAACAACATCGCGCGCTTACCGAAAGAGATTGGATTTCTATCTAATCTTGAATACCTCGATTTGCGATTAAATGAACTTGAAACATTACCAAATGCGATAGGACTGCTCCTTAAATTGGAATATTTAATTCTTAGCTCAAATAATTTAATGACAATTCCAGATTCAATTGGGGAACTGGTGATGCTAAAAACTTAATTTTAAACAATAATAAGTTAAAAGCTGTGCCCGAGACTATGGAAAACCTACACTCACTTAAATCCTTATAGTTGAAAGCTAATCACTGGATAACAATACCAGAAAACGTTAAGAAGTTAGAATCGGAAGAACTTGAGTTAATTTTATAATTCGTAATAAGTATCTAATTATAAAAAAACCTTAATTAAAAGAGAACCTATAAAATCAAGTGAATGAAGCTGAACTCCCAAATGACTTTTTAAAAAATCAATTAGTTCAGGTCGGTCAGTATGTTCTGAAATTTTAAGGCTTGGCATTGATAGTAAAAGAATTAATTTTTATAAATAAAAATTTTATTGATTTAATAGTTAGGAGAAAAAAGTTGTAAATATAGATCATCACTATCTTTAAGCTCCTTAATCTCTAAGTATCCACCTGAAATTAGATCATCATTTTCTAATAATTTCTCCAACACATCTCGTAAATTGTCTGAATTTGTTGATTTTGAATGTTTATATATATGGATATCACCATCGGGATAACCATAATCAATGATTATTGTTCTCTTGTTCCTGATCCAATAGTAGAGTTTTTTTCCTTCCACATTTTTTCTATTAACATTTACATTTGGAAAACGCATATATCACCACACTTTTTAACATATATTGGTCAAAAATCTAATTACAATATAAATTTTTTTTATTTATTTGATATTTAAATAAGGAAATCTTACTTTTATGGGTTTATGAATACCTTGGCATGTAATTACTCCAATACCAACTGGTAAATTAGCAATTTCTTTAATATTATGTTTCTCTAAAATTTCACTTAATAAAATTGTTTCTCCAGCGATTCTAAAAAATATTTTTGTATTACATGTGGTCATTATTTCTTTTTTAAGATCTTTTGGACTCTGTGTAGCAAAAATAACTCCATAATGTCTTTTTCTTCCTCTGTGGGTAATCTCACTTACCTTTGATACAATTCTATCGATATAATCTTTTTCGGCAGAAATATTTGAAGTTCGAGGAAAAATTCTGTGCGCTTCATCAATAACTAACGCAAGAATGTTTTTTGAATTCTTTTCTGATTTCATTTTTGCTCGATAGAAAACTAACATAAAATATAACGCAACTATTCTCTGCTCTTGATCGGAAAGCTCAAAAACATCAATAATATTAATAGTTCCAGGTCTGATAAAGTCATTTATTGAAATATTTTTACATTCAGGTCTATTGAATAACTCAAAATTCTTGGCATCACAAGCTCTCAAAACAGCTTGTATAGTTGATGGATGAAGATACTGAGTCTTTCCTGAATTTATATAATTTTTAATTCCTTGTATAAGATTATTTTTTGAAAAGTTATGACTTTTTAATAGGTCTTCCCTAATCTTTGTTGCTATACTAATATAAGCCTCTGATGTTTTAGTAGTTAAGTTTGGGATGAAATAAATATACTCTTCTGGTTCTATTACTGATAAATCTAAAGTATAATTATCATTATCATAGCCAATTTTATATTTATGGATTTGAATTTCATTTGATATTTCGAACTTTTTAAAGAAACCCTCGTTTGAAAGTTTGAAATCCACATTATTAAAGTTTTGATATTCTGATTCAATATCTAATATCACTATTGACGGTCTTTCATTTGGTAATAAATTTAAATCTCCTGAAAATTTACAAACCATAGCATAAATTAATGTAGTTTTTCCAGTCCCTTGAGTACCGAGAATACAAACACTTTCTTCTAGTTTTTGGTAGGGCAGCTTATATTTAATTGAACGATCTCCATAACCTTCAATTTCACCCATGACAAATCCTTCTGTTGGCACTTTTAGTAATTCTATTATTTCTTCATCTAAGCAAAATCTTATTGCAGCTTGATCAAAAATATGTGGACGAACTTGACCTAAATATCCATCCTCTTGAGATATTTCAAATAGTGGCTCAATTTCAACCTCTATTATATTTTCACTCGTAGAGTTTTTTATAAGAGAAATAGAGTCTGTATAAGGTTTTATATTAATAATCTTTGAAATTATTCTAACCTTATACTCACTATTACAAGAATTAAGAATATCTGAATCATTTGAAAATTCTATTACTACATAAATCCCAGGAATTACTCTTAATTTCTGAGCATCTTCAATATAGCCTTTTATTTTACTAAAGGATCGTATTGAAAGATTTGGCTTTTTTGATCTTCTAGCTATACACCAACCGATTTTAAAATTATCATTTTCTCTAATTAAATTCCGTAGCTCTTTATCTTTTTTATCATCAGATTGTAATACTTTTTTATTCTCAGTTGAACTGGATTCATTTTTAATTTCCTTAGTTTGATTATAATTTAAATGTGTCCTAATAAAATTTGAACTTGATCCATTAATTAATTTCTTGATTTCATACAATATCTGTGCTCTTAATTCAATATCAAATAAAATTTCTTGAATTTGTAAATTATAATCTATTAAAACAATTTTTGTGCATTTCTTAGATAATGACATTTCAGCTAAATAAGCATATATTGCTACTTGAAAAAGAGAAGGATTTTTGTTAATATCTTCCACTAAACTAAAATCTGGTTTTAAATCTTTAATAATTAGTTTACTATCTTGCGTAGTAATTAATTGATCAATTCTACCTTTAATTTCAATTCCATCTACTTTAAATTGTAAATCTACTTCAAAATCAGGATTACCTTCAAAATACTGAATAATAAAATCTTTTATTCTAATTTTTGAATTAAATGTGATATTTTTAATTAATTTTCTAATCCTTTGAATTATTGTATGAAGAAATCTACTAATTTCTTGTAAGTATTTTGAATTCTCAAACATCTTAATAGTTTTATCTCTAGTTTCATTCATAATTTTTTCGAAACCATGTACTTTGAGATCAATTTTATTTAAACTGATTAAATTATTATATAAATTCTTCTCATAATTTTTCCAAGCAGAATGTATTAAAACTCCAAGTTCTCTATTCCTTTTTGAAAATCGTAATGTAGATTTAGAGAATTTTCTTCTTTTTAAGTCACTAGGAGATATTCTAGCAAAACTTGTCATTTTTTCTTCACTTTACTAATATAATTTTTATTTTTCTCATAAATTTTAAAAGATTTACCAGCATTATCGGAATTATATAATATATCTAACCATGTGACCTCATTTTCGTTAATCAATTTAGTTTTATCGTTTCCTTCCAATTTCAAATTGAGATTAAAATAAATAGAAGAACCAATGATTATGAATTTTATAATATTTAGATGAGAAATGATATTAAATTCATAATCACCTAAACTATTACAAGTTAAAATTAATGAACCTGGGATATTTATTCCTATTTGGATTAGAAATTCTTCATTTTCACAATCTGGAGGACATACTTTTATTTCTCCCTTTTCAACGAAATTCTGATATTTTTTCAATTCATTAGAAGATAAATGAGATTTTGTTGATGCATTTGCTAAGCAAAAAATTGTTTGAGTTTTATATTTCTTTAATTTCCTCATTAAAATTATATAGCCCTTTAAACCCCCACACGTTAAAATAAGATTTGCGACATCTATAATAATTACTTTATTGTAAAATAACTCTTTTTCTTTTTTTATCAGGATTTCTTTTAGCTCACACATCATAAATTTTTCCCAAAATAATTTATTTCTTATTGAATAAATAATAATCAGATCCATATTTAAGTTTTTGGTATATCAAGATCTGTTGTATAGTTATTTTCTCAATATTGGTTTATAAACTCAGTTAGATTTTTCTAAACAAGTCATTATATTACTCTAAAAATATTACTATATTCCTATAGGACTATTAAAAATTATGTTAAAACTTGGAGCTTGTTTTTTAGAAAAATCAAAAGAAAAGAATCTCTTAGTATTTATTTTAAAAATTTGAAACAATATTAACTAAGGTTCAAATGAGAAAATTCTTTCGTTAAATTCAAAATGTCCCTTATATGAATAATTTCCTTCACTTAAAAATGATTTCTCTAAATTAAATATTCTCTCTCCTCTAGGATCAATAATATAATCTTCAAAATAATAGTGGTAATCTTCGATATAAAAATTTAGAGAAAATTTTTTTAAAGGAATATTGTTAGGATTTCTTATAATTAATTTTTTCCAACGATGAGATAAATTAACAATTGGATTTTTCGGAATTTCTTCTTTTTTTAACTCTTTTGATAATATAGAAAATGGGATTAGTAATTCGAAAAAAGATGCTCCTCCATGAGCATAGTACGTAGCTGTTTCACCATAACTTCCTAATAAATCATCATATGCTATTCCAAAATAATATCCGGCAATATCTTCGAGATTATCTCCTTTCATATATTCACCATTTAAACCCCATTTATCAAAATAATTTTCAATTTTTAAAAGATTTTCCTTATTGTAGTTTGTTTTAAATTTAGAGCAAAACCATCTATTATCTCGTTTGAGATATCTATTCCTATATTCTTTTTTCCAATGATCATTGAAATTTGTCCTCCTCCAATTTATTAAAGTATAACACTTTGAAATTCCATGATCAGTACCAAAATATATAATTGGATTATTTTTTGTCTCTAAAATTTTTCTCAATAAAGGTTTAATCTTATCCGAATAAACTTTTGAAATTAATTCTCTATTTACACTCATCTCAAAATTATGAGAAACTTTATCTGAGAAGTTAAAAACACAGTACTGGATATTATAATTATTTAATACTTTACTAATTGCCTCATTATTTTTAGATAATAATTCACAATTAACATTATATATTGGATCAGAATCGTGTAATTTTAGAATCTGTGGAAAAACTCTACTATAATTATATTTTATATTGTCTAAAAACTCAGATCCTTCATTCCAGTAAAATTTTCTTTTATTCATCTCAACGGGATACTTTCCAGAAGCTATAGCTCTGCGAGCAAATTTGGTAGATGTAGGTAAAATAGATAAACCTGTAATTGTTTTTGCTCCCAATTCTGGAAAATCTCTCAAAATCTTTTTTTTCAAAATATCCCATATATCATGTCTACAACAATCAATAATTAGAAATAAATAATAATCAAAACCTTTTTCTGGCTTAAAAAACTTTTTTATTACATTTACAACTGATATTGGGGAACTTTGAGGATTTTTTACCCATAAGGGATAATTAATTTTTAAAAAATTTAAAAAGAGAATATTAATTTCTTTTATCTTCTCAACTATAGTATTAACCAAATGTTTCATATATTTTTCTAAATTATTTGGAATATTTACATTAATCCAAAAAAGACGAGAATTTTCATATGTATCCCAACATAAGATATCCAATGGTAATAATATATCCAAATAAAGGTTTTTCCAATTTTCAATATTACAATTCTTTAGTATATTCTCATCTTCTCCCTCTAAACGTGTAAGAATTAGAAATAATTTTATTATATCTCTTAAAAAATTAAAATGAAGGTGATATTCATAGAGTTTTAATTTAAAATATATATTATTCTGAAATTCATCAAGAATGTTATTTAATTTTGCGATTTCAAATAATTGGATTTCTTTTCTATAAACTCTGTTTGGAGCAATTCTAAAAAGTTTGCTTAATAAAATTTGATTAAATTTTACTATCCCTGAATAAATCAAATGCATTGAACTGAGGTTTTTAATATCATTCCAGTTATTTACATTTACTCTTAATTTATTATCAAAAAAATCCACTCTTTTTTCTAAACTAGTGATTATAGAAGCATTTTTAAAATCTGATATAAGATATCTCTTTTGAATTATTCTATTTGAGTCCATTTCATATTTAATGAACTGATTAATTATTTGCTTTAATTCTTCAAATAATTGTTCATTAAATATTTTTACATTCTTTTCATAACTCTCATCTAAGTTAATATTGTCTAAAAAAGGTGATATTTCTTTCTTAAAATTTATAAAATCTTTAAAATCTGCATTTTTATTTAATTCATTCAATATTTCAATAGAAATAATTAAATTCTTGAGCTGATTTATCCTTTTTCCTTTGGTGAAATAGAGGAAAAATGATGATACTTGCTCTGAAAAAACATTATAGAGAAAATCTTTAAAAATTTGTAATAAATAAAGAGCTGAGGAATCCAATAAACCAGTAATTAGACTTCGATATGTAATTATTTTTTCAATAATATAATTCTGTTTACTTTTGATAGATTCATCATGTTCTAAAATATCTTTAAAAAAAAGATATAATAAAAACTCTCTTTTGTATAATTCTATTTTACTTTTTTTATCTTCTCTTAATTCCGATTTTTGTTTTAATGTAAGGCCCTTCTCAGGAATGGAACTGATTAAATTGCATTCAGCATCGCATTTATGATAATTCTCAATCAAGAAATTTGAAATTTCAGGAAGATATTTGTTTAAATGTCTAAATGACATGTCCCAATCTCCAGTTGTTAACTCTTTTCCTATTAAAAAATTCAATATATTTTGAAAATAAATTGTTATTGAGTTAAAATCAATATTATTATCATTAGTAGCTGATTGTATTAAATTGTTATAAACTGTCTTATTCGATCCAGATAAAATTATAATTAGATTTTTAGATGACAAATCAAAAGAACTGATTAATTTTTCAAAATCATCTTTTTTTTCTGCGATACAGGTATAAAAAGAATTCTCTCCATCATAGAGATCTAATTCATACGCATTATTTTCAAAAAAATGATAAATACATTGATCTTTATCAAAAATTAAAGTAATTGGCTTTTTTTCAGTGAAATATTTCTCCTGAAGAATTTTAATAAGAAATGACTCAAGATTAAACATTTTCAAGATGGATTCAACCTCATCTATAATGAATTATTCTAATATCCTTTACCTCTTCTTCATCAGATATCTGAGTAAAGATTACAAACCAATCGTATTTTTTAGCCAAACTTTTTAAATAATCTAGAAAAATACGGACTCGTGTTTTATCTAGTGAATGAATCACCTCATCACCAATGAAAAAAGGATTATCAGCGTAGTAAGTTTCCTTTAAAGAGATTTGCAAAATTCCTGCGATAATTCCCTTTTCAGAACTACTTAGGTTTGATAAAATTTGCTGTTTCTTGTCTTTTTGAAACACTTTCAATTCATAATTTTCTAAACCAAGCATTATTTTCTTAATATTTCTAAACCCTATAACTTTTGATACTTTTTCAATATTTTCATTGAAATTAATAGCTACACCTTGTTTTTGTTCTTTTGAATTAAGTTCTACAAATGAATAAACTTCTAGAAGTTCATTTTTTAATTTATTGAGGATTGTTTTTGAAATCTTATTATCATTTATTTTAATACCCCATAGATCTATCTCTGAAAGAATTTCAATTTCATTTTTTAGGTTTCCCTCTTTTATAGTAAAAGATCCCAACTCATTAGTTAATTTGGATTTTTCATCAGAGATTTTTATAAATTTCTCACTTACTGCTATTTTCTTTTTTAATTCTTCATATTCTTTAATTTTTCCTTCTAAAGTTTCCTTATCTTCATTAAATTGTTTTACTTTTTCTTCATAGTCGAGTTTATATAGATTTTTTTTTTTTTCATTTTCCTCATTTTTACGATTTATATTTGATATTTGTTCTGCATAACTAGCAATTTCTCCATGAACTCCTTGTAATTTTTCACTCTCTTTTAATTTCTTCTCTCTTTCTTTAGTTTCTTCTGCTAATGAATTGATTTCATCAATTATTTTCTTCAATTTCTTATTTTTTTCTTCTATTTCACTTTCAAGATCTTTTGTATCAAAAATTTCCATTGATTGTCCACAAGTTGGACAGATCTTAAACTTAATCTTATTTTTCAAATATTTAATATCCAATTCTAAGTTAACCTTTGGTTCAGTTAATTTATTCTTCCTTTTTAAAAAATCCTTAATTTCTTTATTTAACTCATCTTTCTCTTTCTCAATCTCTTTTAGCCTTTTATATCTATCCTTTAATTTAGAAATATTCTTTTTTAAAGATTCAACTTTAGTATTTAAAGATTGAATAGTAGATTCCTGCTTTTCTATTTCAACTTCTAACTTTCTATTGAATTTTTCTTGCTTTCTTAATTCTTCTCCATATTCCTTTATTTCTGCTTCCAAATCATCATAACGTTTTTTCTTTTTAGGGTCAATTTCTATAAGAGCATTAATTTCATTATTCAATTTTTTTATCTTTTGGTTTATTTCATTGATTTTATTAATGATATCATCTTTTTTTTTTATTTTTTCTACGATTAGACTGTCATTTTCTTGGATTTTAATCAGAAAATCCGAAATTCGCTCATCATAAGATTTTAAAATTCTTAGAACAATATCATAATTTTTTGCTAGAGACATTTCTTTCACAATCCAAGAAAAATCGGAGTTTCCATAAGTGATATTTTCTAATATCCGAGAGTTTTGAACTAACATACTAGAGTAGAGAAAGTTTTCATTTCCTTCTGTATTTGTTTCATATTCCTCATTTCTAGTCATTTTAAGATGTTTGTGTTGACTACTATATATTAACTCTATTTCGGCATCTTCCTCATCATAATTGATTAAAGAATTCCCTACTCCTAACCTTAATGCTTCTTGTTGTAAGAATTTAGATTTTATTGGAAAGGCTTCAATAGTAGCAATTGCTTTAATAGTTCTGGATTTTCCAGACATATTAGGACCTACAATAATTGTTATTTCTCCGCTTTCAAACTCGAAAATTTGTTCTCCTTGAATATTTCCGATATTTATCATCTTTAATGTAGCTTTCATATCATCTCCTCCTTAATGTAAGCTGAGACGCTTTCCCGAAGTTTTTCACTGAATACTTCTTCATTGAAATTCTTTTTTACAGAATTTTCAATGAAATCTTTTATATTTTCAATGAAATCTTTTTTATTATTCATTTTTTAATTCTCACCTGAAATCTCTTTAATATCTTTCCCTACAATTATCTTAAAATTTTTTAAAAACGCCAACCAATTCCTTTCAGAAGGGGGATTTTCTATCATATTTTTAAAGAATTCCATCATTATTTCTAAAACATGTTCAATCTCGTCAATTTTTCCTAAATATTGATAAAGTACCATTGCACCCACTCCTTTATTTGAGGTTCTTTTATAATCTCCTACCTTAACTGTCACTGGCTTTTTAATGATAGAAAAATTTATTGGAAAAATTAATTCTGCTTCTGATCCTATATTGATTTTTTTTTTAACTAATTCTTTAATTTTTTTTGGAATGTTTGGAGTTCCACGATCAAGCCCTAATAAAGATCGTCTAATATTATTCATGTCATGAATGACATCTAGAACTACAACAATCAAGTTAGGTCTAATAATTTTAAACAAATTATAAACCCCTTTTTAATTCTAAGAATTATAAACTCCCTTCAGGATATTGCTGAATGATTTTATTTAAAACTTCATTTATTTTAGTTAGAGGGAATGTTTGAATGTTCTCTGAAATCCAATCCAAATACTTCTCATAGAGCTTTCTAGCAACAGTTTTATTATTTTGCAACCCACCAATATTTGGATCTTCTCTTTCAAAATCAGTCTCATTTTGAATTATTAATAAACCTCTTATTATATCTTCTTTTATGAAGTCTCTTCTATCTTTTGTCGCAGAATTAATATTAACTAGTGTATTGAATAAGAATGCAAAACTGAATAATACAACTGTCGATTTTATCCTATTTTCCATATAATCCTTTTTCCAGAAAGGTTCCCATACTATTCTTATTGAATTAAAATAATTCTTCAAAATCATTAAATTTTTTTCGAATGCTATAGTTCCTTTTAGATGAATACCTGGTTTCAACATTCTATTTCTATTCTTTTTACTTCCATCTACCATTAATTTTATGCATTCTATCATATTAGCTTTTGATATAAAAGGTAAATCCTTTTTAGTTCTTTCATCATTATTTAAATCAATCTGATCAATGAAAGGACTATCTTTATCATTATTTAATCTTCTTGTCATTACTTCATAACTCCCCAGGAGCGATACTTTTTCATCAATTCCAGCTACAAATCTTGGATCTAGTACAGAACTTAGCGATCTCTTCCATTTTAAGGTAACATTCTTAGTGGAATTAGCAACAATAAACTCTTTCCTAAGTAGAGCTATTTTAATCTTTCTGTCATCATCATTACTATCATCAAAATCTCCTAAAATAATGCAAATTGGAGCAGTTAAATATGGAAGTTCCTCTTCGCCTTTCTCAATAACAATGAAGTTAGTTGCCCACATGCGCTGTTGACCATCAATAATTATCCCTTTCTTATTATCATCAAATGAAAAGCCACCATAAGGAATAATAAGCTTACTAAAGACAATATTATCCTCATATTTTTCTAATATTTCAAAGTTTACATCATCACTTTCAAAATATGCTATTGCAGTTGTTGACATGGAAGCTTGTGGGTGTGCTAAATAATTCTGGAGCTGTTGAACCCAAACAATTTGCCTTGGTCTCTGAGCTGAAAACTCATGTGTTCTTTGTGAGGAGAATTCATGAATACCACAAATTTTTCGAATTTCGTAATAATTAATTAATCCCGTGAATTGATATAGTTTTTTTTCATATACTTTTGTATCTATCTCCTCAATTCTTAATTCTTTGGCTTGTTCTGGTGGAATTTGTGATGTAAACAGTTTCTTCTTTGCAATACCATATAATATAATATCACCCTCATGTTTCATTCTTTCCATGGTTGAAAAAATGTTATCTCTCTTACCTTCAGGCTTCCTTTTTTTAACTTCGCCTGTATCAGCCAAGCGATCTAGAACAGCATTAAAAGTGTTTCTATTTGGCGTACCTATTCTTTCTTCTAATATTTCAAATAAGTCTTTAGCCATTAATGGTAAATAACTTAGTCTTAAAATATCTTTTATATTAGATTCTATTTGACTTTGTAACGTAATGGACATTTTGATCTTCTATTCTTAATTTAATATATTATATAATAATAAGTAATTTTCTATATTTAAATTAATTGTATACCTAAAGATTCAATATATTATATATAATTATACTTATTAGTTTTATAATAAATCAAATACTTATAATTAATTTAAATAAAAGTTTCAACCTTTATACAAATTTAATAAACAAAAATCTCTCATGCTAAGTGGATATTCACGATTTTATTTATATATAAAGGGTTTGATATTTATTTGTCTTTTCTGAAGAGTATTATAATGATGAAAGAACATTATTTAATGATTAGAAATTCCTGGGTTCCAGGAGATTTATATTCTTTCAAGTTCTAATTCATTATATGGATAAAGTTATTAAAAAAACTCTTGAGTTAAAGGAGCAAAATTGTATTACTTTTTTAAAAAAATTTAAGAATAAAGCTTATATTTGCTTTTCAGGTGGTAAAGATAGCTTAGTAACTCTTGATTTAGCATTTAGAAGTGGAATTAACAATGTAGTATTCTGTGATACAACTATAGAATTTCAAGAAACAATAGAAACCATTGATGAAGTTGAAAAATATTATGAAGTTATTATTGACAAAATCTCAGCTCCTTGTGAATTTTTTCAAATTGTACACAAACTAGGATTCCCTTCTAGAACAATGAGGTGGTGTTGCAAGGTATTTAAGTTTACTCCTTTATCGAATTTTGCCAGAGAAAAGGGTATAAAATCTTTTATAACTGGTCTTAGAAGTGAAGAACATATTAGACGGGCAAATTATAAAAGATTTGGGGAAAATAAATATGTTCATGCAAAACAAATTAATCCTATTATTGATTGGTCGGAAAAAGAAGTTTGGTTTTATATTAACAAATATCACCTGCCAATCAATTCATTATATAAACTCGGTTTTAATAGAGTAGGATGCTGGCCTTGTCCTTTTAAAACAAAAAAGGATTGGAATTTGATTAAAACTCATTTTCCTAAAAATTATAACTTACTCCAAAACACAATAAGAAGCATTTTAAAAGATTGCGAGGGAATTGGTATTAAAGACTTAACCGATTTCATTTCAAATTATAAATGGGCTAGCTACACGAGACCTCAAAATTCTGAATTAAAAGGAAAAATTGAAGTTCTTCCGCAAACAACTCTTATTCATTTAGAGAATTCAAATCAGGTTAATAAAATAAAGCAATTCCTCCCTATTTTATCTAAAGATTATCAAATTATAAGAAATTCAATAGTTATAAATAAGAAATTGCGTCGGCAGAGTGTAAAAATCCTTGTAGAAAAATCTCTTAATTGTATTGGTTGCGGAGCTTGCACATCATTTTGTAGATCAATGAGTGTTAAAGATAATTGTCTAATTATTGATGGAGATAGTTGTAAATCTTGTTTAAAATGTTTGAATACAAGCATAATGAGGGGGGCATGCATAATGAGAAATTTCTCACCATTTCGGTTTGAAGTGCAAACATGTCAAGATTTAATATTTGAAAATCAAAATGACACAAATTTAATTATTAAAAAGTCTCGCATTGGCTTAGTAAGAACACGAAAATCTTTAGAAAACATAACAGAAAAATTCAAAAATATTGCAGAAGTTAAGAATAATCATCAATTTGTAAACATAAAAAATGGTAAGTTTGAAGCGAATGTATATAAATCAAAAGGATTTGTTGAGGTAAAAATTTTCCCGAGAGATAATAATTTAGAAGAAGCGATGAATTTTTACAGAAAAGTTATGAGTAAATAATTTAAAAAATTTTTAATAGGTCTTTAATTTTATTTTATAACTTGATTCTTTTTTAAGTGGTGAATTTAGAATTAATAATTCGATTAACTGTCAGAACATATAAATGAGATCTGATTTAATTAATCTTAAGAAAAGAAAAATCTTATGAATTAGAGCCCAATGAGCAACAATAATATAATAAATAATAAAGATGAGTTACTATCTGAAGAGAAAGCCTATAATAATCATGAAAGTATTATAAAAATTCAACAATCTGAAGCAAAACTTCATTGGCAAAGAAACAACGTATTTTTAATCGTATCAAGTATTTTCCTCTTATCTTTTAGTCAAATAAATGAAGTTCCTATTCAAATTACTCTTTGTGTATGCGGTATTGTTATTAATATTGCTTGGTGCTTAATTCAAAATAGTAGTAGTATTCTTATACATAAATGGATAAAAGAAGCTAGAAAACTTGAGAAAACATATGGTTTTGCTCCGATTTTCTCTACAGAACCAAAACCCAAAATTTCTATTAGAAAACTAGCATATGTTTTTCCGATTATATTTATCCTACTATGGAGTGTATTCTTATGCTTTTTAATAATTCAAATATTTCGTGAATGAATAGTAATAAGAAATTTTTCCCCATTATCTATTTTAATCTCTGTATACGGAATAACCGTTTTATGATTAAAAAAGTATAATTTTATACTTAAATCAAAAGAGATTAAGAGAGGGATAAAAACATAATTTAAGATTAGTAGACAATTAATATTATAAAGAATCATCAATATTTATTTATTTAAAATTCATTAAATTTTAGAATGGTTGATGAGTTCATTTTTAAATATTAAGAGATGAATAAATTATATCTTAATGACTTAACTGAATTATGGAAACATTTATTCGAGAAATATGGAATAATAAAGGATTCTTTTAAAAATAAGGAAGAATTTGCCAAACTCTATAAAATTTATATAGATGAAAAAAAATTTACATCAGCTTACTATTTTTTTGGCACTAATATATATAGATCATTGTCTACTTATCAAGTTCTTGAAGAAGGATATGAACTTCTTAAATCAAAAAATATTGTCTTTAATCGATTTGGAGCAAACTCTTCAAACGAAATGCTTTTAATCCTACTAATAACGAGTATAGAAGTTTATTTTCGAAATAGTTTTGAATTACTTGCTTTTATATCAACAAAGGATTCAATAAAAATGAAATGTTTTCCAAAATTTACAAAAATTCTTAAAATTTCTCAGGATCAACAAATCTCAAAATTTCTCAAAAGAGAAATCAATTTATATGAGATGATAATGTTTAAAGTGAATAATTTATTATTTCAACAAAAGAAAGTCTGTTCTATAGCTTTCAAATTATGTAATATTGATATATCCCATATTGACGATAATTTATGGGAGAAATTATTCGGGAAACCTAATGGATATATCAAATTAAGGAATTATCTTATCCATCAAGGATTTTGGGCTTCAGGAAAATATCAAAATATATTAACTAAAGAAAAGATTAATACTATATTTTTTAATATTGTTGATTTAGTTAATAAGATTGATCTCACCATTGTAAAAAAGTATCCCAATAATAAATTTCCCGCATTGTATATGACAACTATGAGAGAACTTTAATTTATCTCACCATTCTAATTTCATTATTTCTATTTTGTTGGAAATAAAGGTCAGTATACATTGGTTACCCAATTTGGCACACGTAAATTAGAACCTATTGACTATCTCATAAATAACACAAAATTTAATCATGATTCTGTTGTAAAATATGTCTACTTAGATGAAGAAAAACTTATACCCCCGTTTTACGATATGGATGTAAATTTTGTAGTATAATAAAAAACAAATTAATAACTCTTTTTATCAATTCTAAATATATTTAGAAAAATGTGTTATTTTTAATAAAAAAGGATACTTTTTAGGTTCCATAAAAAAACGTGTTCTATGATTCTATTCATACTAAGAAAATTTAGTAAAATAATTCAGTATAAACTTTATACTATTTATGAATTAATAACCGTTAAAATTTTAAAAATAGAAGAAAATATAAAAGAGTGATAAATTAACTTTTTAGGGAAAGAAAAAAACAGAAAGGTGGCTTATCTATCGTTAAACCATTCAAACGAGTAAGTTTCACGGATTTAATTCCAAGGTTAGAAACTTGTGTATTAGATCTTCTAAATAAAGAAGAAATATTACAATTAAGATCGATTCTTCAGCCAGATAAATATAAATTTATTATGCCTCATTATAAGGCAAATAAAAAGATTAGATATTTAGATCTTAAACTTACTAAAAAAATTAGAGAGTTTAACAAAGAAAAAGCAATTCCTTCAGAAAATATAATAAATCAAATACAGAAATTCGGTTTTAATGAAGGTCAATTGAGATTGATCATATTAATTTTAAGTATCCTTCAAATTCGGGGAAAGCCAAGAAATTGTCTTGAAACCCTTATAAAAGATTGGAAATTCCCAAAATATAAACTAAATCCTGCTAATTCTGCAAGATACTATTTTTTAGCTTTTCTTTACCATCTGCCATCACAAATAATTTATCATCTTATTAAAAATGCAATCTATGAAAATGAGGTAAAGAACTTTCTAAATATTAATGATATATCAAACGACAAAGAAATAATAGAATTACTAGAAAAGATAGGGATACCTAATAACTCGGATTCTTTACCCAATTCTTGTCTGAATTATAAAAGGTATATTTTTTTGTATGAATTTTTTAATTTAACAGAAATGAAAATGACGGTTGATGAACTTGAGTCCTATCCAAACGGTAGGAAATACAATCAGGCAGAACAAATAACTTTTCATACAAATCTTTCAACTATAGATATAGTTGAGAAGATGAGTGATAATTCATTATTCAAAAAACAAGATTATTTTATAAGGGCATATTCTCTTGATAAAGACCTTTCAGATAAAAATATTGAAAATTTTAGAAATTTATTAAAAGAAGCTATGATTAAAAGAGGTGAAGGGAGAACTGAAGATTTATGGGCAGACCCCTTTGTTTGGGGTGAAAAAATTAAAGCTGAAGATGATCATATATGTGATTCTAAATGGGAAGAGAATATAGACGATTTCCTACTTCATAATAATATTCTTCATGAAAAACCTCAATCTGCAATGTTTGACCAATATTACTTTAATAGAAAAATGTATCCTGATTGGATTGTCAATGGAGTTATGATTGAATTATTTGGAGCAACTTATCTAGAAGGTTATGAAGAAAAAATTGAATATAAAAAAGAAAACAATAAAATACCTTTAATTTGTATCTCTAAAGAAGATTATGAAAACAATTCATGGGAAAATAAATTGAGAAGAAAATTAGATTTTTTATCATAAAGTAATATATTATTTATAAAAACGAAAGGATAAAAGATGAATTTTAATCTAATCTATGAGATCTTAAAAAATCCTGATAAAGAAAACTTAAGGATCGAATATAAACAATTTGGGATTTTGGATAAGAAAGAAAGCAAAAAAAAACTAGTTCATGAGATAGTGGGTATATCAAACAAATATGGAGGGAATATCTTAATAGGAATTACTGATGATGGAAAATTTGAAGGGAAGATATCTCGGGATTCAGGCATTATGAAAGGACAAGTTAATAATCTAATAGATAGCTATATCAGCCCAAAAATTGAATGCGAAATTAATTTTTTACAATGCAAAGAAGGAGATGTTTTTTTAATTACTGTTCCAAAAAAAAAAGATATACCTTTTGCCTATATATCAACATTAAATGGTGAAATAATAAAAAGGGAGTATTTAATTAGAACATCGCATGGATTGAAACATGTAACTGACAGACAACTTCAATTCCTTTTTCAACAAGAAGATATTAATTTTGAATCATTTTACCAAATGATTATTAATTACTCAAGAAAAGATTCAATTATACCAATTAATATAGAACAACCTCACATTTTAAAAAAAAGCTTTCCTGATTTAGTAAATAATCTAAATATTGATGATAAAGAAATTGTTTTTAGAGATTCTAACTCACTAGGGCAGTTTTTAACAGAAATATGTCCTTATATCTTATTAATAAACCTTTCCCATTATTTTAATGTATCCTGGATAATTGAAAAATTTGACGATAAATCTCCTCAAAATGTATTATTAAGACATATAATCCTGTTAAAAAAACCTTTTTCCCAATTTAAATCTAAGGATTTACCGAAACCTCCTCAAGAGGCTGTCATTTTAAATAGTTTAAATTATAAATTTGATTATTATTTAAATAGAAACTTTAATTCACTAATCTTTCCCCCAGAAACAGAAATATTTATTGAATATCATAGTGATTCAAAAAGTTCTAGGTTGATATTAAACAATCCTGATTTTACTTTAAATTTTTTATTTTCGAATCTACCTTATCGTTGGGGTGCAGGCATTGAAAGATCACACCCAGAATTTATCGATGATAGTTCTGATGATGCTAAAGCCTTATACGAAAATTTTGCACATTTGCCTTTTTATATAAATTATGCAGCAACTTTCAATTTTCCAGAAACTAATTTTGATTTATTCAAGGATTTTTATAATTTTTCTCTAATTATAAGAAAGATTCTGAAAAGAGATTGGGATTTTAATAATTTCTTAAAAAAATTACCGCATTCTATCCATTATCAAAATAAATACAAATTGGATAAGATTTTAGATAATTTAAAATAACCATCTACATAAATTAAAGAAATATAAATTAACAGAAACGGTTTATAAAAATATATTGGAAGAACAGGATAAGGATGTGCCGTATGTGATATAAAATTCGGTGATATTTTTTCAAGATATGATTATCCTCATGATTACGATCCAGATATAGACCATAACCACAAAACTGGAGAAATTAGAGGGATTATATGCCTTAATTATAATCGAGCAATAGGAAGAAGTAAGGAAAATCCTCTCATTCTTATAAAGGCAATAACATATTTACAAGAAAATAAGAAGAGAAGAAGTAAAAAATTCATGATGGAATGAAGATATATAATTATAATTTTTTGAAATTATTTCGGTTATTGTTCGTAAGAAATAATAAATTCCTCAATGTATCTATAGTGTAAGGTATTTTATTATGATTTTTTTCAAATCTTTTTAAGGTTTTAACAACATTTTCAAGTCATTTTAATAATAAAATTTTAATTTCGGATTATTAACTTTTCTAAAAACATGTGTAAGCAAGTCATTCTAATGTTTAATTCCATATATTTACCAATAACCTTTAAATAAAAAAATACAACTGAAACGTTTTTGTGAGAGTAAATATTCTTTATCCTACATATATCTTCTTAGGATCACGGTATGAATTTTTATTATAATTAACTTTAAAAAATACCCTGTAATCCTTGTGTATTTTAAAAATCAAATTATTTAATCAAAATTCATCTAAAAGCTTTTACCGCAACTTCGAATAGTTTTATGAATAAAGAAATAAAAATAAATTATCCTATGAATATATCTTCATCAAAAATTTCAGCTTCCTCAATATCTCTGTTTAGATATTTTTGAATGAATTCTCTAACCCATAAAATAACATTTTCATTATCCTCTTCCCTTAAAAACTCTAATAATTCTTGTTTTTCTAATAATAATTTTCTACTAAATAAGCCAAAACTTATACTTCTTGAACTTGAATAATTGATTGAAAAATTATGCCTAATTTCTTCTATATCCCCATATCGCATAAGAAATTGACGAGAAAAACAAATGTTTTCTTCAGAATGGAATAAATTGGGAGGAATATATTTAGCAAATAAATCTGCTCTCTCTGTTCTATTTTCATCAATCCATTCCCAAATTTTATTGGATTCAATCTTGAGCATTGGTGAGCTATTCTTAAATCTCCCAGATAACCAAAATAATAAAAAAACCGCTATTTTATTCCTTTCTGGAATTATTAATCTCTGGATTTTTTCCCATACTAATTTTGTATTTAGTTCTATAACTTTATCGAAGATTTCTTCAAGATCATCTTTTTGTCTAAATATTTCTTCTGAGTCTTGGATTGTAATAATTACTTTATCTATAATTTCATTAGCTATATCGGGATTTTCGTTTAAAAATTTAAATAAAGTGGCTTTCCAATAAGCATTATAATGACGTAAAAATGGTTGCTCTCTTGGATATAATAAATCTGGTCGCTCCCAAAAAACTGGCATAAATACTAATTTTTTAGTAAATTCAATTGGTAATCTTTTTTCAATACTCTGGGTTTTATGTACCTCATAATAGAAAAAAATTGAATTAATAGCAATTAGAGATCCTTTTTCAGGAAACTTTTCAATTAATACATATAAGAATTCAATCAATACATCCCCAGTTATATTGCCTCTTAACCCCATATTAAATGTATTGATGCTATCAGAGTCTATAGTCTCTTCTTGTATAATACGGCTCATTAATCGCACAGTATTATCATTTATTAAAGATTTGTGAATAATTTCAAAAAGGATTTTTTTACCATTAAAAATTTCATCTATTTGCTGTAAAATTTCTAAATATCTCGATTGATCACTACTAGCGATTATGTAAAGATAACCAGATATAAATCTGATATCTGTTTCTTGAGAGTCAATATTATAAAATTGAATAATACTATCCAATAATGAAAAATTATTATCCATTTCTGCCAAAACCTTCCCAAAAGTCCAAGCCCTATATATTCCTTCTTCTATTAAAAGATCTTTTATAGTCTCTAAGTTCTCGCTCTCTTCAATAATAGCAATAGCTAATTTGCGTATTTTCGATTCAATTTTTTCTTCAGTTCTCAAGGATTCGTCAATCATTGATAATTCGAGTTCATTCCATCCTAAATAGATTTTAATTTTATTTCTATAATCCGTGGGCATTAATTCGCGTTGAAAGGCATTCCATTCTTCAATTACCTGTTCGTCAATCCTCTTTTTATCATATCTAACGATATCTAGTACTTTTTCTAACAATATTAATCTGTTGATCATATTCTTAGAAAATAATGATTTTAACGTATCTAATACCATATCATTAAGATCTTTATTAACCACTATTAAAAAACGTGAGGTGCTCAATAAAATCTCAATAATCTTTCCTTTATCAATCTCACTTACCTTATCTAATAACTCTATAAGATATTTCCAAACAATTTCATAAAATGAAAAAACATCTCCCCAAGTTTTAGGTTGCCAGCCATTTGGTAAAGGTTTGCTTCCTAAAGATTCTTCGAAAAGTATTCGAGGTGGATAAAAGCCCGGTGTTGTAAGACAATACATAAATGCACTTAAAATAAAATCATTAATTTTATTAGATTCTGAGACTATTACACTTTTAAGCAACTCTAATCTTTCTATTGGTTCTACTTCCGTCCAACCCATATCACCTATAGCAGGAGTGAAAAATTTTGAGAAAGATTCTAACGCGGAATTATAAACAGTAGGATAATCATTCTCAGGTTGAGTTTGAGCTAATTTTAAGATTAACCGAATTGCTGCATTAAAATATTCTTTAAATGCTGCAAATTTCTCTAATAAATATAAAATATCATTTCTTCCCGCAGTTATTTTTGATAAGTTTTCAGTTCCCCATTTACCTAAAGTTTCATTAAGAAAATTTATTCCAATATCTGGATCAGCTTTACATAATTTGATCAATAAATCGCATCCCAACTTATCAAAAAATAATGCTCCATCAGATAATGAACCAATTGGAGAAATTAATTTCTGTATAAATTTTTTACCTGAATTAGTTGCGGCAATATACGGAATAGTAGATAAAAATCCAGCATAAAATGATAATCTGAACTCTATCGGTATCTCTTCAAAAAATTGTTTAAATTCTTCGTAATTTGCTATTTTTTCATATATCTCCCACCATTCTCTAACTAAATGTACATTTAGAGCAAATGGGGATACTCGAATAAAGTGATTCCCTAAAATTATCCCTCTTTTTTTCTGTTCTTTAATGATTTCAAGAATTTCGTCTAATGGTTCTCCAATATATTCTGAAATCCATTCTAATTGTGAAGAGACTCTTCCTTTAATTCCAATTCTTCGAAAAAGAGAGAGAGTCATTAAGATCTTCTTGGTTTTTTTAAAGGAATATGAATAAATATCAAGATTCCCCGCTATTAATCGATTCAATAACTCATCATCATTAACTTCTGCGATATCAGTTGTTTCAGGCAAATTATTTTTATAATTCTCTATCAATATTAATGCAATCTTAGGAAATCCTTCAGAGAATTCATTTATTCTGTCTCTAAGAGGTATATTAATTTCAGGATATTCATTTATTATAATTTCTTTAATTTGTTCTTTTATAAAAGGGTCTATTTTGTATGAGACCGTTGGTAAAGGAACTTTTCCAAATTCATCTGAAATCGTAATTAAGGAAATTCTATTTAGTTTACTCCGTATTTTATTAACAATCCTATTATGGATTTCCATTGAACAATTTTCTATTACAACTATTACGTTAAGACTCTCATTTTGTAAGATATGTATGAATATTCTTGATGAAAGAAAATTAGAATCTACATATATCACTAGATTTTTTAAATCATCAACATTTAATGCCTCATTAACCAATCTTCTTTTCCCAACTCCCGCCAAACCAGAGATCCTATATATTTTATTCTGATTGTATAGTGATCTTAATGAGTTTCTTATTGATTCTATTATGTCTCCTCTTATTTCATCATGAATAAAAATTTCAGGATTTTTTATATTATCTTCTTCTGACCATATTTTATATGAGATACAATCAAAAAGTTCAGGTTTTAATTTCGATAAAAGTGATGGAAATGAAGAAATAAATCCTGATATCTTATTAGAATCAAAAAGTTCTACATTGACATTTGTATATCCCGTATTTTCAAATTCTTGGATAATCCTATTCAAACGATCTTGATACATTGTCTCCGATAAAGACTTGAACATAATCATTATATAAGTTCCATCATTATCAATTAATCTCTGAATTTCCGGTTTTAAAGGTGCATCGAGATTATTACCTGCATGTAATTCCTTAGCACATGCTTCTGCAGTAAGATTATACGATTTGATTTGGAAACCACTTGTACCAATAGGAATAAAGGTTTCTAATTGAGGATTAGCATTCTCAATTTTTGCATCTAAACCTCCGTCTCCAGCATTAATATTATCTGGGACACTTATTAACTGAGTTCCAATCCCGACTCTAGTACCCTCTGCCCAAAGTAATTCTCTGATTAATAATACCGATTCTTTTCCATCAAAATTGTCTAAATCTCTCGAATCAATAAAAAAAGGATTATTCATCAATATAAAAAACCCCTCATCTAATTTTAGACTTAGACGTGTTATAATTATTCATTGATTTTAATAAAAAAGTATCTCCTTTAAAATGTATCTATTAAAGTTATGTTATTAAATAAATAGACCACCCCAACTTTTCTACCTTCTATAACATCATTCAAAAATCAACCCTTGAGTAAAAATATTTGATTTATAAAACATTAGAATTTAAGAATATTCTAAGATTGAAGATAATTTTATTCTTAGGTAAATCTATTATTTATTAAGATTTGAGAAATAAATAAACAAGGTAAATATATTTGTCTTTTTTTTCAAAAGATTCCAAAATAAATCTTTCTTTTCATGAAATGGAAGCTATTGCAAGGATATGGGAAACTGAACGTGAATTACAGAAATAGTCAATCATCCTAGAGTTCATTCCAATGCTTTATAACAAGGAATCTCTTAGAAGCGCAATCATAAAATGGAGTAATGATGAAAATTCTTGTATAATCTATCTCTACCAATTAGCAGATAAAAGGACAGAGAAAATAAAAGCTGAGGAACTTCATCCTGAAATATCTAAATTTTTTAATAGGTTAATAGATTGTTTTAACGATTATAATCTTTCTAATTTTGAAGAATTTTCATGAATTATTAGATTAAGTATAAATTTATACTTTTCAAGGATATAATAATATACTTTTTCTAAATTATAACGGTTATAGGATTTAAATTGAAAGCTGGGACGTCAATTAAACCAAAATACCTAATATTGATAATATAATTTGAAATTATCTTGAATTTATTCATACTATTTGGGTTATTGAGGTATGAAGAATATGTTTTCGTGAAATAACCGAATATTTTATTTAAGTTAGTTAAAAAACTAACCTGAATCACATTTTATTTATTAATTTTAATTGATAATAATCCTTTATGGGATTGAATTTTTAATCTCAATAATTAATCTCTGTATTGAAAAACTAGATAAAAAGTTTGAATAAGATGAAAAAAAGTAATGAGAAAATTCTTATAATATAAAAATTTTAATATAGAATTTTGTATTAATATTAAGGATGTAAAGACAAAAAATTGCTATATCCCACAGAAATTATAAATAAATATTTCAAAATGGTAGAGAGAGCATGGTGTTAATTAAAGATTATATAAATAACCGATCAGACTATACAGTTGATAGAAATTATCAAAGAGAAGTGAA
>SDBV01003325.1_pt1 | contig 23798 bp, 22 predicted proteins | sample 2277081 | NCBI WGS metagenome assembly SDBV01 (sample SAMN10402039, study PRJNA504765) | marine sediment metagenome | isolation source: marine sediment core GS10_PC15, 223 cmbsf | place: Arctic Ocean: Southern Knipovich Ridge | collected 2010 | reverse complement strand
ACCGGCGATGATCACCGGCTGCAACACCAACGTTTTGTATTGCGGCAAGCAGTTCCACGTCCAGACCGAGGACAGCGGGCGCGCGAATCCGCATATCATCAGCCACGTGTATCACGGCGGAACGATCATCGCGTCCGAGAAGAGCGAGTACGGCGACCGCATCGACTCGGAGGAAATAGACATCAAGGTGCGCGCGCAGATCGAATTGCAACACAAGACGATGCTGAAGCGCTTGACGCGTGGCGAATTCGACGCGGCGATCGACGAGCGCCTCGGCGGTGCGCGCGTGGCCGCAAAACCGTCGCCTCCGCCGGTTGGCGCAGAGTCGGTGGCGAAGAGCGCCGCGAGCGGCGGCGATCCATCCGGTTCCAGCACGGCCGGCGCGGAGGCTCCTGGTTCCGTCACGTCCGGCGCGGCTAGCGATCCCTCCATCGACGTGAAGCGGCCGGCGGCGGACACCGAGCCGATTCTAGACGGGACATCTGCTCCCGCGTTTGGCAACAGCCTCGATTCTGAAAAGCCCCTCGACGAGGTGATTCTCGAATACCTGGTCGACAAGGCGCGCGGCCGCGCCGCTGAGAAGAAACAGCCTCCCGCGCGTCGACAGCGCCAAAAAGGGTGAGTCGGTCGCGCTTCCGGTTGCGCAGCGGTGGCGGCGCGGTCAACGCGCCGCGCGGCGAGGGCGCGATCCGGATGTTTCACGTTTCCAAATCGTATCTCGCGGGCAGCTTTGCGCTGCGCGACGTCAGCATCGAGCTCGCAAAGGGCGAGTTCGTCTTCCTGACCGGCCCCAGCGGCGCGGGCAAGACGAGCCTGCTCAAATTGATCTTTGGCGCCGAACGGCCGAGCGAGGGCCAGATCGTCGTGCTCGGCCGCAACATCGTGCGCCTCGGCGAATCTGCGGTGCCGCCGCTGCGGCGCAGGATCGGCGTCGTCTTTCAGGATTTCAAGCTCCTGCCGCGCCGCACCGTCGAGGAGAACGTCGCGCTTGCGCTTCAGGTCACGGGGACGCCGCCGCGGGAGACCCGCGCCAGGGTCTTCGCGATCCTCAAGCAACTCGGCCTCCAGCATCGGCGCTACCACCACCCGCTCTCGCTCTCGGGCGGCGAGCAGCAGCGCGTCGCGATCGCGCGGGCTCTCGTCAACGAGCCCGAAATCCTGCTTGCCGACGAGCCCACCGGAAATCTCGATCCCGAATTGACGGTGGAAATCATGGACCTGATCGCGAGCACCGCGCTGCGGGGCACGACCGTCGTGGTCGCCACGCACGAACTCGAAATCGTGCGCCGCTATGGCAAGCGCGCCGTGCGCCTCGAGGGCGGACGGATCGTCGAAGACACCCAACCCTCATTTCCGCGAACATGACGCGACGACTGACTGAGCATGAAGCACGCGAGTGAGCTGACGTGACGCGCACGACCTACAAGTGGCTCCTCTTCGTTCGGACCGCGATCCGTGGGATCGCGTCGAGTCCCGTGACGAGCGGAATCTCGGTCGTGACGATCGGCGTGACCCTGGTGCTGGTCGGCGCGTTTGCGCTGCTGCTGCGAAACATGGAGGAGTTGCTCGATCAATTCGGAGACGACCTCCGCGTCACCGCCTACCTGGAGTCCGACGTATCCGGCGAAGCGCTGCGCGCGCTAGAAGATCGTGTTCGTGAGATCCCCGGAGTCGAAGACGTCGAGGCATTGTCGCCGGACGAGGCACTGGAGCGATTTCGCGCCTCGGTGGGAAGCGGCTCCGAGCTGCTCGACGGGCTCGACATCAACCCGCTGCCGGCTTCGCTCGAGATTTCGCTGCGCGACGATCGCCGCTCGGCCGAGGGGATGGAGGCCGTCGCGAACGCCATCGAGAGACTCGCGGGTGTCGAGAGCTTGAGTGCGGGGCGGGATTGGGTCGAGGGCTACCTGCGGGCGGTCGCGTTGGTGCGGGGTGTAGGGGTGGGCCTCGGGATCATTCTCGCGCTCGCGACCCTGTTGATCGTCTCGAACACCATTCGACTCGGGATCTTCGCGCGGCGCGACGAACTCGAAATCTTGGCGCTCGTCGGCGCGAGCCGCTCGTTCGTGCGGGCGCCGTTTCTGCTCGAGGGCGTGCTTCAGGGTGCCGCGGGCGGCGCAATCGCGTTGGGGCTGCTCTACGCGCTCTTCCGCCTGGTGTTGCCGGGATTTGAATTCGGCCTCGAGCTGCTCGTGGGCTCTGCGCCGCGCTTCTTTTCTTCGAACGAGGCGCTGATCGTCATCGGTGGCGGAGCGGGGCTCGGATTGTTCGGGTCCGCGGCGGCGCTCAGCGGCGGGTGGCGGTCGTGAGGGCCGGAACCCTTGGCGCTTCGGTCGCATGGGTTGCGGCGATCGCGTTTGTTTTGGCGGTCGCGCCGGCTCGAGCCGAAGACGAACCCGAGCTGGAACGCTTGCGCGACGCGATCCGCGAGAGCCGCGATCGCGTCACCACCTACGAGCGCGAGCAGCGCGGGCTGCTCGAAACTGTCGAAGCCCTCGATCGGGCTGCCGCCGCGATTGCGCGCGATCTGGCTCACGTCCGGCGCGTTTCGGAGCGGGCGCGGGAGACACTCGAAAGAGTCGAGTCCGAGGTGGCCGCGATTCGTGAGCGGCGCGAGGTGCTCGAGCGCGCGATGTCGAGCCGCGCGGTCGCGCTCTACAAGGCGGGCTCCGCGGGGCCCGTGCGGCTGCTCTTCGCGGCAGATGGCGTGCGCGATCTGCTGGCGAGACTGAACACCTTGAAGTTATTGCTGGGGCACGACATCGACCTGCTCGAGCGCCACCGCGTCGAGTCTGTGGCGCTGGCCGAATCTGAGGCGCGGGCCCGCGAGGCGCTCAAGGGTCGCGATGAGGCGCTCGCGCGGCTGCGCGAGCGGTCGGGCCAGCTGAAACGAGAGCGCGAGACGAAGCGCAAGCTGGTGGCGCGGCTGCATCGGGATCGCACCCGCGAGCGCGCCGCGCTCGTCGAGCTCGAAACCGCTGCCCGGGCGCTCGAGGAGACGCTCGCGTCACTTCGCCAGGCGCCCGCGCGCAGATCCGAACTCTCGGGCCCGCCCTTTGCGAGCCTCCGCGAGCGGCTCGCGCCGCCCGTCGAAGCTCCGATCGTCATGTCGTTCGGGCGCGTGGTCGACGCCGAGTTCAAGACCGAGACCTTCCGGAGCGGTGTGGAGTTCGCCGCGCCGATCGGGGCGGCCGTCGAGGCGGTGGCGGCCGGCCAGGTGCGCTTTGCGGGCTGGTTTCGCGGCTACGGGAAGCTCGTGATCCTCGACCACGGGGATGAGTATTTCACCATATCCGGGCATCTGGCCGATATCCGGGTAGAGGTGGGCGACGAAGTCGAATCGCGCGGTGTCATAGGAACTGTGGGCGATACGGGGTCGCTCTCCGGGCCCCGGCTGTATTTCGAGGTCCGCCACGGGCGCGAGCCCCAGGATCCCCGCGGGTGGCTCCGACTTCGGGACACGGGTTAGAATGGCGCCGCGTAGATGGACGGGGGGGCGCGCCGACATCGCCCCCAGGCCGCCCCCGTTGCCATCTTCCCGCCGTGTTCGCGGGAGCGAGCCGTGACGCGTAACAGACGGGTAGGGCGGGCGGAAATGGAATCGAGATCCATGCGACGACTCAGGGTTCGCTTTCTACTGACCTTCCTCGCGGGCGTGATCGTCGCCAGCGCAGCGCCGGTCCTCACTGGCAACGTGAGTTACTCCATGGCGTCGCGTTACGACGACCTGGGTCTCTTTACCAGCGTGTTGACACTGGTTCGCGGCAACTACGTCGAGTCGATTGACGAGAGCGATCTGATTCGCGGCGCCGTTCGCGGGATGCTCGACCAACTCGACCCGCATTCGAGCTTCCTGGATGTCGAGGCCTACGAAGAGATGCAGGTCGACACGAAGGGGGAATTTCACGGGCTCGGAATCGAGATCACCAAGCAGAAGGACGGCTTCATCGAAGTGATCTCGCCGATCGAGGGTACGCCCGCGGACAAGGCCGGGATCATGGCGCGCGATCTGATCGTGAAGATCTGCCCGACCGAGGTGCCGGAGGATTGGGAAGACGACTGCCGATCGACCAAGAGCATGACGCTCTTCGAGGCGGTCTCGCTGATGCGCGGTAAGCGCGGTACGGAAATCACGATCGAGATCTTTCGCCAGGGATTTGCCGGGCCCGAGCCGTTCAGCGTGGTTCGCGACATCGTCAAGGTCGTTTCCGTGAGCGGGAGGCTGCTCGAGCCGGGTTACGGTTACGTTCGAGTCCGCGCGTTCCAGGAGAGCAGCGCCGAGGAACTCGAGAGCGCCCTCGTTGAAATCCACATCGAAGCCGGAGAGCCGCTCGAAGGGCTCGTGCTCGATTTGCGCGACAATCCCGGCGGGCTGCTCGATCAGGCGGTCCGGATTGCGGATCTCTGGTTGTCCGATGGTCTGATCGTCTACACGAAGGGAAGACGGGAGAACCAGCGCCAGGATTTTCTCGCCCACGATGAAGAGACCGAGCCTGGTTATCCGATTGCGGTGCTCGTCAACGGCGGCTCGGCGAGCGCGTCAGAGATCGTCGCGGGCGCGCTCCAGGATCAGCGGCGCGCGTTGATCGTCGGCCAGGATACGTTCGGAAAGGGTTCGGTCCAGACCGTCTTTCCGCTCGAGGGGGATCACGGCCTGCGTCTGACAACGGCCCTCTATTACACGCCGGCGGGTCGGTCGATCCAGGAGGTCGGGATTTCGCCCGACATCGTCGTCGCGCGAGTCGCCGAGTTTGCGAGCGTGAACCCGCGCCGCCGCATGCGCGAGGTCGACCTTGAAGGCCACTTCACCCAGGGCTACGCCGACCCCGAGGCGCTCACCGATGAGGCCGCCGATGCGGAGAATGAGGATGCGGAGAATGAGGAATTGGAAGCGGCGGCCGACGAATCCACCGATCACCAACTCGACCGCGCCGTCGAGGTGTTGAAGAGTTGGACCTACTTCGATCAGCTGCGCGAGAGCCGACCGACGCCCTCGCTCCAGGCCAAGGCTCCCGAGACGACTCCCTGACTGCGCGTTGGCCTTCGGCCAAAGCTTTTGCGGCGTCGCACGATCCCATTCATGGGATCGCGCTCCTGCGTTTGTCGCGATGAGTGAGCCGGAGGGCGCGGGGCCTCGCATCTATTCGGTGGGTGAGTTGCTGGCTGGCCTGCGCATGTTGCTCGAAGAACGCGTCGGGCGGGTGTGGGTGGTCGGCGAACTGAGCAATCTCCATCGGGCGCGCTCGGGGCATCTCTACTTCACCCTGAAGGACGACGCGGGTCAGTTGCGCGCCGCGCTGTTTCGAAATGCCGCGAGACGTCTGGCGTTCGAGCCCGAGGACGGGCTCGAAGTCCTCGTTTACGGCGATCTCTCCGTCTACGAGTCGCGCGGGGATCTCCAACTCATCGTCCGACAGCTCGAACCGCGCGGGTTGGGCGCGCTGCAGCTCGCCTTCGAGCAGTTGCGCGCGCGGCTCGAAGCGGAGGGGCTCTTCGACCCGGACCGCAAGCGCCCGCTGCCCGCGCGCCCATCTCGGATCGGCGTGGTGACGTCGCCAACGGGCGCGGCGATCCGCGATGTCCTGGAGGTCACCGGTCGGCGCTACCGCGCCGCCTCGATCCTAATCGCCGCGACGCGGGTCCAGGGCGTCGGGGCCGAAGACGAGATTGCCGCTGCGATCGACGCGCTTTCCGCGCAGCCCGACATCGACCTGATTCTCCTGGTGCGCGGCGGCGGATCTCTCGAAGATCTGCAGGCGTTCAACAGCGAGGTCGTGGCGCGGGCGATCGCGCGCGCGGCGCCGCCCGTCGTGTCGGGTGTCGGTCACGAGGTCGATGTCACGATCGCGGATCTGGCCGCGGATGTTCGCGCCGCCACACCGTCCGTCGCGGCCGAGATGGCGGTCCCCGACGCTGCGGATCTCCGGCGCCATCTCGCGCGCGACTGGCGGCGGCTGCTGCTCGCGGTGCGCGCGATCTTCGAGCGCGGTGCGCAGAGCCTCGCGCGCGAGCGCGACGCGCTCCAGATGCTGGCCCCTTCGGTGCGATTGGCGGTACAGCGCGCGCGACTCGGGGCCGCGATTCGCGCGCTCGTGCGGGTGGGCGCTGCGCCCGCGGAGCGCGGCCGATCTCGGCTCGCAGAACTCGCGGGTCGCCTCGACTCGCTTTCCCCGCTCGGTGTGCTGGATCGGGGCTACGCGCTCGTGCGTCGAGCGCGCGACGGCGCAATCCCGCGAACCGCCGATCAGCTCGAGCCTGGCGAGCGGCTCGCCATCCGCCTCGCCGAGGCACAGCTCGAGGCCGTCGTCGAGTCGATCGCAGCGCTGCCGAGATCCCAAGAACCGATTTGAAGTCGCGCGCTGCGGAGCGCGCGCCGTTGACGCTGAAGAAGCCCGCGGATAGCATGATCCCCGAATGACGAATCGTCGCCGATCTAGCGGCGCCCCCGAAAATTCCCCCGACGCAGATGCTTCTGACGGGACTAGCTTTGAGGAGGCACTGCAGCGCCTCGAGGCGGTCGTGGATCGCCTCGAAGAGGGCGACCTCGAACTCGCAGACGCGCTCGCGGCGTTCGAGGACGGCGTGAATCTCACGCGACGCTGCGCGGGCCAGCTCGAAGAAGCGGAGAGGCGGATCGAAGTGCTCGTGCGCGAGGGCGAAAAGTGGACCTCGCGACCGTTCGCGGAATCTGAGGAGTCGGAATAGTGGACGTTTACGCGTACTTCGAGGAGCAGGTTCCGAAGGTCAACCGCTTGCTCGACGCGCTGATCCCGGCTGCCGACACCGCGCCCTCGCAGCTGCACGCCGCGATGCGTCACATCTTGTTCCCGGGCGGCAAACGGCTGCGCCCGGCCCTCGCGATGGCCGCTGCGGAAGCCGTCGGATCCCCGAGCGAACGCGCACTGCCACTGGCGGCCGCGGTCGAACTCGTCCACACCTATTCGTTGGTTCACGATGACCTGCCGTGCATGGACGACGACGCCGAACGCCGCGGCGTGCCGGCGGTTCACGTGGCGTTTGGCGAGGCCGTCGCGGTGCTCGCGGGCGACGCATTGCTCGCGGCGGCCTTCGAGGTGCTCGCGAAGGGTTCGCGCGATCTCGCGCCCGAGCGCGTGGTCGCGGCGTCGCTGGAACTGTCTCGAGCGGCGGGCTCCCTCGCGCTGGTCGGAGGGCAGGTCGAGGATCTCGTGTTCGACGCCTCGGACACGAACGCCGCGCGGATCGAGTCGGTGCACGCGTGCAAGTCTGCGGCGCTGATCGCGGCTTCGATCGTGGGCGGCGCGCTGCTGGGCGGCGCAGATTCCGAAACCGTTGGTCATTTGAAGCGTTGCGGGTTGGCTGCCGGAGTCGCGTTTCAGATCGCCGACGACGTGTTGGACGAAGGGGAGGACGACCCGTGCTCGCTGGTTCGCGCGCTGGGCGTCGACGGGGCGCGCGAGCGCGCCGAAGAACTCCTGGCGACGGCGCTCGTGGAACTCGAGGACCTGGGCGAGAAGGCGGAACCGCTGCGCGAGCTGGTGCGGTTCTCGGTGCGGAGGACGGTATGAGCGAGGCAACGCTGCTGGCGGAAATTCAGGAGCCGGCCGACCTCCGAAAGTTATCGAAGCAACAAGTCGAGCAGGTCGCGGAAGAAATTCGCACCGAGATCATCGATCGCGTCTCGCGCACCGGCGGGCACCTGGCTTCGAGCCTCGGCGCGGTCGAGCTATTGACTGCGATCCACTATGTGTTCGACACGCCGAGCGACCGCCTCGTGCTCGACGTTGGCCACCAGGGTTATCCGCACAAGATGTTGACCGGCCGCCGCGAAGAATTCGATCGCATCGGCAAGGCCGGCGGGATCGCGAAGTTTCTGCGTCGCTCGGAGTCCGAGTACGACGCGTTCGGTGCGGGCCACGCCGGCACGTCGATCTCGGCCGCGCTCGGGATGGCGCGCGCGATGGAGCACCAGGGGCGCGACGGCTGCGCGATCGCGTTGATCGGCGACGGTGGAATGACGGCTGGGATGGCGTTCGAGGCGCTCAACCACTCCGGACATCTCCAGCAGAAGAACCTCGTGGTCGTGCTCAACGACAACGAGATGTCGATCTCGCCAAACGTCGGCGCGATGTCGTCCTACCTGTCGCGGAAGCTTTCGAACCCGCTCGCGCGTCGGATGAAGGGTTTCGCGAAGGAGTTCCTGAGCGCGCTGCCGGGCGACATGCTCCACTGGGCGCAGAAGGCCGAAGAATCCCTCAAGGTCTTTTTCTCACCGGGGCTGCTCTTCGAGGCGCTGAATTTCAAGTACGTCGGACCGATCCAGGGCCATCGCATGGATGTCGTGCTCGAGACCTTCGAGAACGTCAAACAGATGCTCGCAAACGGCGATGGCCCCGTGTTGGTGCACGCGATCACCTCCAAGGGGTACGGCTACGAGCCCGCGCAGCAGGATCCCTTCAAGTACCACGGCGTTGGCGCGTTCGAGGTCGAGTCCGGCCGCTTCTATCCGAGCAAGCCCGGTCCGCCGAAGTACCAGAACGTGTTCGCGGATGCGCTGGTCGCGCTGGCCGAAGACGACGAGCGAATCGTCGGGATCACCGCCGCGATGGCGGACGGGACCGGACTCGATCGCTTCGAGAAGGCCTACCCGGATCGCTTCTACGACGTCGGCATCGCCGAGCAACACGCCGTGACCTTTGCGGCCGGCCTCGCCGCCGAGGGGATGAAACCCGTGGTGGCGATCTACTCGACGTTTCTGCAACGCGCCTACGACCAGGTGGCGCACGACGTCTGTTTGCAGAACCTCGACGTGACGCTCGTGTTGGACCGCGCGGGCATTGTCGGAGCCGACGGAGCGACCCATCAGGGTTTTTATGATCTCGCGTACCTGCGCGCGCTGCCCAACATCGCGATCATGGCACCCAAGGATGAAAACGAGCTGCGGCACATGTTGCGGACGGCGATCGAGTACCCCGGTCCGTCCGCGATCCGCTTTCCGCGAGGCCAGGGTCTCGGAGTCCCGCTCGACCCCGACATCAAGGCGATTCCGCTCGGCGAGGCCGAGCTGCTGCGCGACGGTGACGACGCCGCCGTGTTGGTGTTCGGAACGCTCGCCGCTGAGGCGCTCGAGGCCGCCGCGGCGCTCGGCTCCGAAGGCATCTCGGTCGCAGTTCTCAACGCGCGTTATGTCAAGCCGTTGGATCGCGAGCGTATTGTGCGTCTGGCCCAGCAGTGTCGTGCAATCGTGACGGTCGAAGAGGCCAGCCGGGCCGGCGGGTTCGGCGGGGCCGTTCTCGAAGCCCTGGCCGATGCGGGAGTGAGCACGCCGACGCGTTGTCTCGGCATTCCGGACCGGCTCGTCGAGCACGGCGATCCAAAAGAAATCTGCCGAGAAATCGATCTCGATCGAGAGGGCATCGAAAAGGCGGTGAGGTCCCTGCTGGCCGTGGATGGGGGCCGCACTTCGTCCTCGGGATGAGTCGGACCGGTCGCCAGCGACTCGACGAGCGCATGCTGGCCGACGGTCTGGCGGAGACCCGCAGTCGCGCCCAGGGCCTGATTCGAGCCGGCCGGGTGCTGGTCGACGACACGCCCGTCGACAAACCCGGGACGGCGATCCGCTCGGACGCGCGCGTGCGTGTTCGCGGCGAGGATCGGCGCTTCGTCTCGCGCGGTGGCGAGAAACTCGCGGGAGCGCTCGAGGATCTCGGCGTCGACCCGGCCGGTCGCATCTGCCTCGACATTGGAGCGTCTACGGGCGGTTTTACCGACTGCCTGCTGCAGTCCGGCGCGCGGCACGTGTTTGCGGTGGACGTCGGTTACGGGCAACTCGACGCCCGCCTTCGCGCCGACCCGCGCGTGACGGTGATGGAGCGGACCAACGCGCGACATCTCGAAGCGGCTGCTCTCGAGCCGCGACCGGGCCTCGTTGTGATCGACGTCTCTTTCATTTCGGTGCGCCTGTTGCTGCCGACCCTCGCCGGGCAGCTGCCAGCTGCTGAGCTACTCATCATGGTGAAACCCCAGTTCGAGGTCGGTCGCGAGCAGGTCGGAAAGGGCGGCGTGGTGCGGGATCCCGAGCTGCGCGCTGCAGCCGTGGCCGAGGTGAAGCAATCTGCAGAAGAATTGGGCTGGACGAGCGTTGGCGACGCGGAGAGCCGACTTGCAGGCCCCAAGGGGAATCGCGAGATATTCGTTCGGTTCGCCCCGCGTCTGGCCGAACCGTAACAGGCGCTCAACGCCGCGTTGACTTTTATAAGGGCGCACTTATTCTTTGTGGGTCGCGGGCTTGGCTTTTTGGCTCACAGGCCGCGCACCAGGAGCAGCGATATGGCCGTGATCGAAGTGACCGACGCCGCCGCCGAGCGGATTCGGGATTTGCTCGAAAAAGACGACAAGCTCGCCACCCACAGTCTCCGGATGAAGGTGGTCGGTGGCGGCTGTTCGGGCCTGCGCTACGAGCTGGCCTTCGACGATCGCCAGAACGAGGCCGACAGCGTGATCGAAGCGCACGGCGTGAAGGTCGTGGTCGATGAGAGGAGCGCGCTCTACCTGATGGGAACCACGCTCGACTTCGTCGATACCCTCAACGAAACGGGATTCAAGATGGGTAATCCCAACGCCTCGACGACCTGCGGCTGTGGGGAATCGTTCGCGGCCTGACGAGGGCCGCCCCCGTGGCCTTGAAGCTCCCGATCTACCTGGACCACCACGCCACCACGCCCGTCGACCCGCGCGTCGTCGACGCGATGGCGCCCTACTGGAGCGAGGATTTTGGCAACGCCTCGAGCGCGGGCCACGTTCTCGGCTGGCGTGCCGAGGAGACCGTGGCGATCGCCCGCGAACGCCTGGCGTCGGCGATCGGAGCGTCGGACGCGTCGGAGATCGTCTTCACCAGCGGCACCACCGAGAGCGACAATCTCGCGCTCATCGGTCTCGCGCGGGGTCACCGCGGACGCCGCAATCACCTGATCACGAGCGCCATCGAGCACCCCGCGGTGCTCGACACCTGCCGCTTTCTGGCCGGGGAGGGCTTCCTGCGGACGATCCTGCCCGTTGACGGCGAGGGTCTCGTCGACCCTGCGGCGGTCGAGGCGGCGATCACGGATCGAACGCTCGCCGTCTCGGTCATGGCCGCCAACAGCGAGATCGGAACCCTCCAGCCCATCGAAGAAATTGGTCGGATTTGCCGCGAGCGCGAGGTTCTTTTTCACACCGATGCGGCACAGGCCGTCGGCAAGATCCCCGTGGACGTGCAGCGCTGGGGGGTCGATCTGCTCTCGATGTGCGCCCATAAGCTCTACGGGCCGAAGGGCATCGGTGCGCTCTACATCCGCAAGCGACGGCCGCGGATTGTGCTGCAGCCGCTCGTGCACGGGGGCGACCACGAGAGGGGACTCCGCTCGGGCACCCTGCCGGTCCCGCTCATCGTGGGCTTCGCGCGCGCGTTGGAGTTGTGCCTCGCCGACCTCGAAGCCGAGGCCGCTCGGCTGACGATGCTGCGCGAAGCGCTCTGGAAGCGACTTTCGAGTGGGCTCGAGGGAGTCGTGTGCAACGGGTCGCGCGAGCACCGACTGCCGGGCAATCTGAACGTCTCGTTTGCGGGCGTGAACGCCGAGCAACTGCTCGGCGCGCTTCCTGACGTGGCGCTTTCGATGGGCTCGGCGTGCGCGTCCGGCAGCGGCAAGCCGAGTCACGTGCTCGAGGCGCTAGGCCTTCCGGGGGAGACCGTTCGGTCCTCACTGCGCTTCGGCATCGGGCGCTCCAACGACGCCGAAGAGATCGAGTGGGTCGCGGATCGGCTCGCGGAGGCGGTCGGTGCGCTCCGTGGTCAGCGCCGCTCCGGGCCCCTCAGCGACCAGCAACTCTGACCCCCGCAAATTTCGCAGCCGCGCTACCCTCTGCGATCGAGTCGGCATCCCATTGCGGTCGCAGAGCGCTGATAGTGCGGCTGCAGATTGCTGATAGCATGGCCGCAGATCGCCGGTAATAGAGGGTGTCAGCAGAAGGAGAGTTCGGTTGGCTGAGCGGAAGAGTAAAAACATCAGCTGGCACGAAGGCCAGGTAGGGCGCGGCGATCGCGAGGCGATCGTCGGCCAGCGCGGCGTGACGATCTGGTTGACGGGGCTCTCGGGGTCCGGGAAGTCCACCATTGCGGTCGCGGCGGAGCGCGAATTGACCAATCGAGGGCGCTTGGCCTTCGTGCTCGACGGCGACAACATCCGTCACGGACTCAACCACAACCTGGGTTTCTCGCCCGAAGACCGGACGGAGAACATCCGCAGGATTGGGGAAGTGTCGAAGCTGTTCGGCGAGGCCGGCGTCATCGTCTTCACCTCGTTCATCTCGCCCTACCGCTCTGATCGCGATGCCGTGCGCGCGCTCATGGGGGCCGGCGATTTCGTGGAAATCTATCTGGACGCGAGCCTGGATACCTGCGAGCAGCGGGACACCAAGGGTCTCTACAAGAAGGCGCGGGCGGGCGAAATTCCCGAATTCACCGGTATCTCGGCGCCCTACGAGGCGCCCGAGAGCCCCGAGCTGGTTCTCGACACCAACCGCCAATCCGTCGAGGAGAGCGTGGGCGAGCTCGTCGAATACCTGGATGCGAAGGGGTATCTGAGGCTCACGTCGGGTGCCTAGCGTGGGACGAGCGGGCGAGGAGTGGCGGTGAAAGCGCGGATCCATCGACTGCGTCAGATCGCGCCGCTGCTGACGGTGGTGCTGCTGCTGCTGGGCGGCTGCGCGCTGCTTCCCGGCGGCAAGCAGGCGCGCGTGCAGGATCCGGGCCCGGGGCCCGAAGTGCGCCCGAACGCGTCGCCGGAGTACGACGTCCTCGTCGCCCTCGGTCACCAGGCGCGCGGGGATCTAAAAGAGTCGCTGGTCGCTTTCCAGCGCGCCCTCGCAAAAGATCCAGACTCGGCCTACATCCACCTGAAGTTGGCGGGCGGTCTGATTCGAGCGGGTCGACCCGCAGAATCGCTCGAGCACGCAGAGCGGGCGTTGGAACTCGACCCGGACAATCCGCGGACCCGCGTCTTTCTGGGCCAGCTGCATCGGATGCAGCGCAACGTCGCGGCCGCTGAATTGGCGCTGCTCGACGAGTCGGGCGAACCGATCAACGAGGACGCCGGCGCGTTGCTCTATCGGGTGTATCGGGAGAGCGATCGGGGCGAGCGGGCCGTCGATCTCGCGCTGTGGTTGGTCGATGTCGTCGACGACCCGATCAACGCGTACGTGGCGCTCGCCAAGGCCTACGAGGCGACGGAGCAGTTCGAGAAGGCCGAAGCAGCGTTGCGCCAAGCCCTCGAAATCGACCCGGGCAACTTGCGGATCTATGCGCAACTGACGCGGTTGGCGCGAAATCGAGGGGAAGCGGACTCTCAACGAGCCATCTACCGCGAAATCCTCGCCTCGCACCCCCATCACCACGCGACCCTGATGGCGCTCGCGGACGTGCAACTGGAAGAGAACGACACCGACGGTGCGCTTCGGACCCTCTCCGAGATCGAGGCCAACTATCCGAACGACATGCGGTCGGTGGTGCGATTGGGATTTCTCTACTACGAGGCCGAGAAGTTTTCCGAATCGGTCAGCCGCTTCGAGTCTTTTCTCGCGAGCGAACCCGGAGATCACGAAGTCCGTTTCTTCCTCGGGATCGTACGTCGCCGGATGGGAGAGGACGCCGCTGCCATCGAAGCGTTTTCTGCGATCCCCGAAGACAGCGAACACTACGGCGAAGCACACACGCAGTTGGCGGTTCTCTTCGAGCGAAAGGGGGAATTCGCACGTGCGCTGGAAGAAATCGAACTGGCGGTCATCGCGAAGCCGACCCGGCCTCGCGAACTCTACGCCGCGACGCTGCGCGCAAAGGCCGGAGACTTCGACGGCGCCGTCGCTTATCTCGAAGAACTCCTTCTCAAGGATCCGGACGACGACGAACTCCTCTTCAACCTGGGCGTGGTTTTCAGCGAAGCGAAGCGCACGCAGGAAGCGCTCGAATACATGGAGCGCGCGATCGAGCAGAATCCGAATAACGCCAGCGCGCTGAACTATGTCGGTTACACCTGGGCGGAGCGAGGGGACAATCTCGATCAGGCCGAAGACTACATCGTCAGGGCTCTCGACCTCAGGCCCAACGACGGGTTCATCATCGACAGTCTCGGCTGGGTGTACTACATGCGGGCGCGTCCTCTTTTAGACACGGGAAGGAACGAAGAGGCGATAAAATACCTCGATCGGGCGCTGGAGGAGCTGTTGCGCGCCCAGGAGCTCACCGGCGGCGATCCGGTCGTTTCGGAGCACCTGGGCGATGCCTACATCCTGCTCGATCAGAAACATCAGGCTCTGCAGAAGTACCAGGAAGCCGTTGACCAGACACCTCGAGAGGGCGAGCAGCCCGATCTTCTCGAAAAGCTCGAGGCCCTCCGACGCGAGATCGAGTAGGCGTGAAACGCGCCGCGGTTGGCGCGGCGTTGCTTTGCTGGGCGACCGCCTGCGCGACGCCGATTCCACTTCAGCCGTTGTCACCCGATGACCCCCGACCTCGCCAGCTGCTCGACGATTGGGTCGAGCGCACCAGCCAGCGACAGCGGCTGCGCGGGCTCGCGCGGCTCGCGGTCGATCGAAATGACGGTTCGGTCCGGCTTCGCGGCAAGCAACTCGTGGTTTTGGAGCGGCCGTCGCGCCTGCGGGTGGAAATTCTCGGATTCCTCAATCAGTCGCTCGCGGTGATCGCCACCGACGGCGTGGGTTTCGAGGTGTATCGCGCCGAGGACCAAAGCTACGAAGCGGGCGAGGTCGATGAGCGCTTGCTGTGGAACGAGGCCGGAATCGACCTCAGCCCCGAAGAGGCGGTGGCGGTGCTGCTGGGTGTTCCGATCTCCGAGCCGCTGCCCACTCCCGCGAACGCGGTTCGTGATGGCGATGGGCGGATTCGCATCGATCTCGCAGATGCACGGGGAACCGTCGTTCAGCGGGCGACCTTCGACCCGGCCGGACGCCTTCGCGCGTTCGAGGTTCTCGACGATTCGGGTGTTGTGCTCTGGGCTGCGCAATTTGGTGAGTATCGCGATGTCGACGGGTCAGCCTTTGCACATTCGATTGGCCTCGACATCCGCTCGGGAAACACGCGCGCGGAGATCTCGTTTCGCAACGTGGAACTGAACCCCGAGCTGCCGCCCGGGCTGTTTCGTTTGTTTCCATCTCGCGAGGGCAATCCGCCGGGTGCGGGCGCGGATCGTCGATGAAAGCAAACGGGCGATCGACCGGCGCTAGCCCGCATTATTCATGAAACCCTCTGCTTTGGGCACTCCCTGTGCCCTCGCGACGAGGGATCATGAATAATGCGGGCTAGCCCTTCGGGTGCCTGAACGGGAGATCTGCGTTTGATCGACATTCGAACGGAAGGGGTGCTTCAGGGCGCCCTCGATCGGCTGATCGGAGAATGCGGTGGGCTCGGGGCGACGGCGGCTGTCCACTGCGAGGGGCTCGGCTCCTGGATCGGCGCGAGTGGATCGCTCGATCTGGAGCGACAGATCGCGATGCCCGCTGGGGCGCGCTTTCCCGTCTACAGCATCACCAAGACCGTGATCGCAGTTTGCGTGCTCCGGCTCGCGGAGTTGCGCGCGCTCGACATCGACGACCCGATTTCGCGTTGGGTGGCGGACCTGCCCTTTGGTGATGATGTTTCGCTGCGCCAGCTTCTCAATCACACCGCCGGCGTCCCCGATTACAGCGATCTCCCCGAGCAGATTGCCGCATTGAAGGCCTCTCCCGGGAAGGCCTGGACGTTCGATCAATTCATCGAGCACAGTTGCCACCGCGGTCTCGATTTTTCGCCCGGCGAAGGTTGGCACTATTCGAACACCGGCTATGCGCTGCTCGCGCGGGTCGTCGAACTCGCCAATGCGACGAGTTTTGCAGAAGCCGTGCAACAGCACGTCGCGGGACCGCTCGGTCATAGCTCCACCGAGGTGGTCGAGGGTTGCGCTTCGTTCGAGCGACTCGTGCCGGGGTTCAGTCGCGATTTTCACAGCGAGGGCGAACTGGAAGACGTGCGCCCCATCTACGACCCGGGTTGGGTCGCGCACGGGTTCGTTTCGTCCACTGCGGCGGAAATTGGCGAGTTCTACCAGGCGCTCTTTGGTGGCAAACTCGTACGGCGCGCATCGCTCGAGCAGATGACGCAGCTGGTGCGGGTACCGGGCGATCGTCCGCGCACGGTTTCACCGGGTTACGGGCTAGGGTTGATGGGTGATCCCGATGGGATCTTCGGACCCGAGTTCGGCCACGCCGCCACCGGGCCCGGCTACAGCCTGTACGTGAGATGTCATCGAAATTTCAGCGGTCGCCGCGTTTCGGCCGCGGTCTTCTGCAACACGGACGAAATGGATGCCGCGACATTGCAGTGCGGCGTGCTCACGGCCCTCCATTCCGAACTCGGACAGACCTTCGAATTGAGCTGAATCCGGCTTGGCGCCGACCGCGAGGCAGCGGGCTGCGGGCGCCAGACGGTTGATCTTTCGAGGCCCCGATCCGAGCGCCAAAACGGGCCGGGAGCGGTGCTATTCGGGTCGAATTGGCCACAGGGGAGCAGGGGTCAGGTGGGGGCTCTGTTGCGCCGATTCTATCGGTGTGTCGAAATCCAAGGGCAAGCGGGCAAAGCTGGGTGGGATGTTGATCGCCGCGGGCGCGATCGAGCCCGCTCAGCTCACAACCGCCCTCGAGGAACAAAAGCGTAACGGCGGCCTGCTCGGGGTGGCACTGGTGCGGCTGGGATTCGTCGATGAGCGAACCCTCGTGCGCGCGCTCGCCGGCCAGTTGAACCTCCCGGTCGTACAGCTCCAGGGCAAGCAGATCAGCTCCGAGGTGCTGGACCTGGTGCCCGTTGAACTCGTCGGGAAGCACCGCTGCCTCCCCCTGCTCATCAACGGCGAGGGCGACGCGCGGGTCCTGTATCTCGGCATGGAGGATCCCTCCGACCCCGACGTCGTGGCCGAGATCTGCACGCTCGTCGGCATGAACGTCCAGGCGGTGTTGGTCGCTCCGACGGAGCTCGACGAGAGCATTTTCCGCCACTACCAATGCGATGGTTTCGGAACGGAGCCACTGTCGGATTCGCCGGCGTCTGTCGGCCCAGCCGCGCGGCGGGATTCAACGCCCACAGCCGTCACCACGATGCAAGCGATCGATCCGAACACCGACGATATGGAACCGTCTCGCCTCGACGGCTTCGGCCCCGAACCCTCCTTCGTGGGACTGAATGAACTCGGCTCCGAGGACCCGGACGGCCCGCTCGAGTTCGAAGATTCGCCCGCCCTCCCGCCCGACGAGCCGGCTGAAGAGGCCCGCGGCGCCAGCGCTTCGAGCGACGCGATGCTCAGGGCCATCGCGCAGCTGCTCGTCGAAAAGAATGTCTTTACCCGCGACGAACTCGTCAAGCAGCTGCAGGTGATGTCCAAGCCAACGGGCGGTGCTTGACACTCCAGCGCGCCAGCGGCACCCTGCGGCGCACACTGGGGATTAGGGGGAATAGATGCGTCTCGAATACGGCTTCGAGCTTTCGGAGGTTGCAATACCTCGCTTCTCGGTCGAAGCGGTGGAGGGCATCGGCAAGCTCTTCACGCTCGCGGCCTTGATCCTCAACGTTTTCGAGACCAAGGACCATGTCGAGATCGTCTTTCACGGCCTCAATCCCGAGGATCCGGAGACGAAGATCGCGGCCTTCAAGGAGATCGTCGGCGGCTCCCAGGGGGGCGGCGATCTGAACTACCAGCCCGGTTCGGGCGGCCGGGTTCCCGGCTCGTCCAGCTACTTTCGCTGGATCGTGGTGGGCCGCTGAGTCGGCGTCCAATCTAGAGCGCGGCGCACGCAGCGGCGATCAAAGCAAATATTCTCCCTGTCAATAGGCGATTGGGCTCGAGCCGATCGGCGACCCGGGCTGTGGCGTTGACGGTCATCGCGGAGTTCTTATAGTCACGCTTCGCTCCGGCATGGCGCGTGCTCACGGCAAGGGCGGTTGTCACGAGAGGGAATTGCGGGTGGGGGCGTTGAATCCAGTTTCAATGATGATTGCAGTGGGGCCGCTGGCGTGATCGAGGCGAGAGGACTCACCAAGCGCTATGGCGACCTCGTGGCGGTGGAGGATGTCGGCTTCTCGATCGCGAGAGGCGAGGTGGTCGGTTTTTTGGGCCCCAACGGAGCCGGCAAGACGACCACGATCCGGATGCTCACGGGTTTTCTGCCTCCCACGGACGGAACCGCGGTGATCGCCGGGCACGACATTTTCGGCGACCCGATCGCCGCCCGACGCGCGATCGGTTATCTCCCGGAAACGCTGCCGCTCTACCCGGAGATGACCGTCAGATCCTATCTCGCGTATGTAGCAAAAATCAAGGATGTGCGCCGCGCAGAGAGGCGAGCGGCCGTCGATCGAGCTCTCGAGCGCACGGCGCTGACCAACGTCAGTCGGCAGGTCATCGGCACCTTGTCCAAGGGCTTCCGGCAGCGCGTGGGCCTGGCGCAGGCCATCGTCCACAGCCCGCCGGTGCTGATCCTCGACGAGCCGACCGCCGGGCTCGACCCGCTCCAGATCCGCGAGATTCGCACCCTGATCGCCGAGCTGACGGCCCCGTCCCAGGGCGATACCCAGCACACGGTGATTCTCTCGACCCATATCCTCGCCGAGGTGGACGCCATTTGCCGCCGCGTGATCTTGATCAATCAGGGGCGCAAGGTGGTCGACGCGCCCTTGTCTGAACTCACGAGCGGTGGTCGCACGCTGGATCAGGTCTTCACCGAGTACACGGCCCACGATGTGGTCGACGATGTCGCACCTCTAGCGAAACCGACCGTTGAATCCGAATCGGGAAGCGAGCCGTGAGACACGTCGCTTCGGTAGCGGGCCGCGAGTTGCGCTCCCTCTTCGTGTCGCCCGTCGCCTACGGGGTGTTGAGCTTGTTCTCTGTGCTCGCCGGGATGTTCTTCATTCTCGATCTGGGCTGGTTCGAGCAGGCCCTCTTCCAACTCCAGCAGTACCCGGACCAGCTCGCCGCATTCAACCTCAACGACGTGTTGCTCCACGAGTTCTACGGCTCGATTTCGGTGATCCTGCTCTTTTTGATTCCCGGCATCACGATGGGTGTGTACGCGGCCGAAAAGACGAATGGAACCGAAGAGCTTCTGCTCACGAGTCCGCTCACGATCTGGGACATCGTGCTCGGCAAATTTGCGGCGGGTGCGATCTTCATCACCTTGTTGGTTGGGATCGTGGGCCTCTTCGCGAGCGTGCTGTTCATCTACGGCGACCCTGAAGTCGGCAAGACCGCATCGGGTTTGATCGGGCTTCTTCTCACGGGTTGGACCTACGTGGCGATCGGCGGTTTCGCTTCTGCGATTACCCGCAGCCAGATCGTCGCGTTTCTGATCACGCTCGTGGTGTTGGTGGCGCTCTTGTTGTTGCCCGGCATCGCAGAATTCGGTCTCGCGGGAAGCGCTTCCGGCGTCGCCGACACGCTCCGCTACCTCTCGGTGCAGATCCATTTCGATCCGCTGCTCAACGGCCTCGTGGATACCGCGGATCTCGGCTACTTCGCCGCGATGATCGGGAGCTTCCTGGTCATCACGAAGGCGGCCGTGGAATCGGTGCGATGGCGATGACGAGGGGCGCGCGCTGATGTCTGCACTGCTCGGGGCGCTCGGTCTGGTTGCGCTGTTCTTTGCCTTGGCGGGTTTCTTCATGGCCCTGACTGGGGCGGCCCCACTCGGCTGGAGCATTTTTCACGGGTTCTTCGGTGTCGTGCTGCTGGGTGCCGCAGCGCTGATCAACCTCGATGGGCTGCGCGAGCGCATGACTTCGGGAGAAGCGCGTCGTGCGGGCAAGTACGGTTCGAGTTCGCTGATCTCGAGCCTGCTGGTGCTTGCAATTCTCGGCATGGGAGCCTTTCTCACCAATCGCTATCACAAACGCTTCGACTGGAGCGAGCAACACGTTCACTCGCTGTCCGACCAGACCGTCAAGGTCTTGTCGGCTCTCGATCAGGACGTCGAAGCCCTCGCGCTGTTTCGCAGGATGGATTGGGAGCCGGTTCGCGATCAGCTCGATCGCTACGCGTATGCGAGTGAGCGCTTCAAGATCATCGAAATCGCCGACCCCAACGAGAGGCCAGACCTGCTAGAGCGCTACGGGATCGCACCAGAACAACTGGGTCAGGGGATCGTTCGTCTCATGCACGGAGGGGAGTCGGTCAACGTCGAGCAGCCGACCGAGGAGACCCTCACCAACGCGATCGTGAAGCTCACCCGCAGGGGCACGAAGACCGTCTACTTCTTGGAAGGCCACGGCGAGAATCCGATCGATGGCGCCGACGGAGCGGCCGAAGAGGGCTTCCAACAGGCCGCCGAAGCGCTGCGCAACGAGAACTACCAGGTCGAGAAGCTGTTGCTCGCCGCGAAGAGCGATGTTCCCGACGATGCGGACGTGGTCGTCATTGCAGGTGCGACGCGCCTGATGCTCGACGAAGAGCGGGACGCCCTCGACCGATACCTGAAGCGCGGGGGTGCGGTGTTGGCCCTGATCGATCCGCAGGTTCGCACCGACCTGGTCGCGAAGCTCGCCGAGTGGGGCGTCGAGTTCGAAGATGACATCGTGGTCGATCGCGAGTTGGCGGTCTTCGGCCGGGCGACGACTCCCTTCGCCAGCCAGTACGCTCCGAATCACCCGATCACGCAGGATCTGCGCGAATACACGATGTTTCACACGGTGCGCAGCGTAAAGCCGAGCGCCGACGCGGAAGGTCGTTTCACCGAGCTCGTGCTCACCGGGCGCGAATCGTGGGCGGAGCGCGATCTCGAGCGTTTCTTCGCCGAGGGAGTAGCTGAGTTCGATGGCGACGACCTGAGCGGGCCCGTGCCGATCGCGGTGGCGGGAACCGTGATCTTCGAAGCGGCGGGCGATGCGTCGCAGGAGGCGCGGCTCGCGGTGTTCGGCGACTCGGATTTTGCGTCCAATCAGATTATCGGTAGGTACCAGAACCGCGATCTCTTCGTGAACACCGTCAACTGGTTGCTCGGTGACATCGCAGCGATTTCCGTTCGCCCGAACCAATCTCGCGCATCGGCGTTTCAGATGAGCGCCTCGCAGAAGCGCACGGTTCATATCCTCGCCCTGTTCGCGATCCCCGAGCTGCTCGCCGTGACGGGTATCTACATCTGGTGGACCCGCCGCCAGGTCGCCAGGCGATGAATCCGAAGACGACCGCGGTGCTCTTCGCGGTCACCGCTGCGCTCGCGGCCTTCATCTACTTCTACGTGGTTGAGGGCGAGCAGGCGCGCGTCGAAGCGAAGGCGGCCGAGAATCGGCTCTTCCCCGACGTCGAGCAGGGCGAAATCGCGTCGATCTCGCTGCGCGCTTCCGACGCCCCCGAGATTCGGCTCGAGCGCCGCGATGGCCGCTGGCGGATCGTGGCCCCCATCGATTTTGCGGCCGACACGTTCGCGGCTGACGGTGTCACGAGCGCGATCACCCAGTTGATGAGCGAATCGGTGATCGAAGATCCCCGGCCGCCGGACGTCTACGGCTTCGGCGCAGAGGGTGTGGAAGTTCGCTTCGCGGTCGGCGACCTCGAGAAGGTCCTCCGGCTCGGGAGCGCGACGCCCGTCGGCTCCAACGTCTACGCGTCGATCGATGGCGACGATCGCGTCTACACCGTGGCCTTCTATCAGCTCCAGTCGTTCAAGAAGGGGCTGGACGATCTCCGAGACAAGCGGATCCTGGATTTCGACCCCGGTGCTGTCAGGCGGGCCGCGGTCAGCTGGTCCGAGACGAGGCTCGTCGTCGAACGGAGCGACGCGGGTTGGCAGATGGTCGAACCGGTTCGCGCGCCCGCGGATGAGGACACCGTCGACGCCTTGCTTTCGAGCTTGTCATTCCTCAGGGCGGCGACCTTCGTCGATGAGCCCGGCTCCGAGGAGGAGATGGGCTTCGCGCCGCCGCAGTTCGCGATCGAACTGGAGCTGTCGGACGAAGCGGCGGGCTCGGATCCCAGGGTCGCGCGCTTTGCGGTCGGCGGCGTGGACGAAAGCGGATCCGAGCGGTTCGCGCGGGGCGCCGCAGATTTACACTACACGATTTCGCAACGGAGTTTCGACGCTCTCCCGCGCAGGCTGGTCGAATACCGGGATCGTCAACTCGCGGAGTTCGCGGCGGACGACGCCCAGCGTGTCGTACTGGGTTTTCACAGCGCTACCCGAGAGACCGTCGCCGTGAGCATCACCCGCGAAGACGGCGGCTGGGTGTCGAATGCCGAACCCGTCCAGCCTGAGAAGCTGGACGTCTTGGTGGATGTGCTCTCGAGCCTGCGCGCTGACGACATCATGGCGGAAGAACTCGGGTCCGCGGAGCTTGCGGCGATGGGACTCGACCCCGCGCGAGCCGTGTTGCAAATCTACGCTGACGGTGATCCTGCGGAGCGCCTCGCCGAGGTCCAGCTCGGTGTCGCCTTCGGTGGTGGGATCACGGCGCGAACCCCCGGCCGTGAGACCATCTTCCTGCTCGACGCAGCGCTCGCCGATGCACTTCCCGCGGATCTCGAGGACTATCGGGAGCGTTTCGTCGCGCAGCCCGAACCGGCCACCAACGACGAGGAGGCGGCCGTCGCACAGCCCGAATCGGCCACCGACGAGTCGGAGACGATCGTCGAGATCGACGAAGACGAAGGCTAACTATCGAATCCTACGGATTCGCTTGCGGCATTTCTCAACCCCATTTCGGGGGTTGCGCTCCTAAACGCCGTCCGTGGCGATCATCCGGGTTTGCGCTGCGCGCATGCGGATGGCCTTCGCGTCACTGTATTCCGGCGAAGCCCACCACTGCCTGGCTCGTTCGAGGCTCGGAAATTCGAGCACCACGATTCTTTCGGGCGCCCAGTCGCCTTCGAGGCACTCGGTCGCACCACCGCGCGCGATGAACCTTCCGCCATACGCCTCGATGGAGGCGGGAGCGAGGCTCCTGTAGTTCTCGTAGGCCTCCGGGTCGCGCACTTCGATCTCCACGATCACGAACGCGGGCATATCAACCTCCTAACCCCAATGCGAAATAATTTTAACCGCGCGGGTCTCACTGACGAGCGCTTCGCTGTCGAAGAGCGACACAGACTCCGGAACTCTCTCGGCATGAAGGTATCTTCACATCCGTGGCGGTATGGAGGCAACCCCTCTGGGGTGTTCATTTTCGATTCCTTTGTCGGGAGATCGCATTCGGTCAAGTTGACTTGAATAGGAGCGAAACTGCTCCATGCCGGGATGTAGCGGCACTCCGAATCGTTCGCGGGCTGGCTATGGGGATGGGAGTAGTTTGCTCAGCGGTCCCGCTCTTCGAGCGCAGGCTCCGCAATCACCATGCCGATTTTTTCGGCAAGCTGACTCGCCCGGTATGGTTTCTCAAGAAAGCCGTTCGGTCCGTCGTTGTCGAATCGGCTCGAAATTTCGTCTTTGTCGAAGCCGCTCGAGAGGATGATCCGACAGTCGGGTCGAATACGTCTCATTTCGCGCAGCGCTTCTTCACCGCCCATGCGCGGCATGGTCAGGTCCAACAACACGGCAACAATATCATCTGCGTTGTCTCGAAACTGTTGGACGCCCGCGATCCCGTCCTCTGCCTCCAAGACTTCGAAGCCGAGTCGCACCAACAACTTTCGGGCTAGACAGAAGTTCCCGCGCAGTGCCATCAAAAAACGAGGGTAAGCTTGCGAAAGCACAAGGGAAGGGGGGTTTTTGCATTTTCGATACGTTCCCATGTATTTCAATAGAAAGCTCTTGCA
>SDBV01003324.1_pt1 | contig 23799 bp, 23 predicted proteins | sample 2277081 | NCBI WGS metagenome assembly SDBV01 (sample SAMN10402039, study PRJNA504765) | marine sediment metagenome | isolation source: marine sediment core GS10_PC15, 223 cmbsf | place: Arctic Ocean: Southern Knipovich Ridge | collected 2010 | reverse complement strand
GATGTTGCGCGGCGAAGGCGCGGAGTTCGGCGCGACGACCGGCAGGCCGAGGCGATGCGGCTGGTTCGACGGGATGGTGGCAAGGTACTCCGTGGAACTTAACGGAATCGGCGAAATCGCCCTTACAAAACTCGACGTGCTGGACAAACTGAAAACGATAAAGGCGTGCGTGGCCTATGAAGTTGACGGCAAAAGGGTGGAAAGCATTAGCGACGACGTTTCGATACTCGAAAGGGCAAAGCCGATTTACGACGAATTCGACGGCTGGCAATCGACAACCGCCGGAACGACGGAATTCGACAAACTTCCGGACAACGCGAAAAAATATATCAACTTCCTTGAAAAACACATGGACGCGGAAATAAAAATAATCTCCACCGGCAAGGACAGAAATTCAACCGTAATTCTGTAACATGAAAAAATTATCGTTCGCGGATTCGCACGCGCATCTGAATTTTCCCGATTTTGACGGGGATATAGATAAAGTTGCGCGATCTTTAGAAGAAGAAAAATTCCTGATCCTAAACGTCGGTTCCGATCTGACGGCCACCGAACGAGCGATAGAGCTGGCGGAAAAATACGATCACATGTACGCCTCCGCCGGAATACATCCGCACGACGCCCAAAACGCGACGGAAGACGACCTTGCGATAATTCACGAACTCGCAAGCCACGAGCGCGTCGTCGCAATAGGCGAAACGGGGCTGGATTTCTTCCGCAACCGTTCGCCGAAGGAAGATCAAAAGCGGGCGCTAATAAGCCAACTGCATATCGCGCGCGGACTTCAAAAACCCGTCATCATCCACAGCCGTGATGCCTTTAGCGAGATACTTCCGATCCTAAAGGGCGAGTGCGATATAAAAAACGGCGGCGTTTTGCACTGCTTTTCCGAAGGGCCGGAAGAAGCGCGGCTGGGCGTCGAGGCGGGTTTCCACATCTCGTTTGCGGGAAACATGACGTACCCAAAGGCCGGAAAGTTGCGCGAGGCATGCAAGGTTGTGCCTTCCGAACGGCTATTGGTAGAAACCGACTGCCCCTTCCTCGCCCCGCAGTCCAAAAGGGGCAAGCGCAACGAGCCGATTTATTTAATCGAAACGGCAAAAGTTATGGCAGCCGAGCGCGGCGTAACGCTGGATGACATCGCAAGGGTAACGCGAAAAAACTTTGAAAAACTCTTTCTTAAAAAGCCGCACGCCCATGGAGATGAAGATGCGGAAATCGTTTACAAAATACGCAACTCGCTCTACGTCAACGTAACAGCCAAATGCACCAACGAATGCACCTTCTGCCAAAGGCTCGACGATCCGGTAGTGCAGGGGCATTACCTCGGAATCGAAAAGGACCCGACGGCGCAGGAAATACTCCGGGCAATCGGAGACCGCATGCCGGACGAAGTGGTCTTTTGCGGATTCGGCGAACCGACCATGCGGCTGGACGTGATAAAAGAGGCGGCGGCGGAACTTAAAAAGCGCGGCCTTAAAATAAGGCTCAATACCAACGGGCACGGCAACCTTATTAACGGGCGCGACATAGTGCCCGAACTCGTCGGCCTGATTGACACCGTTTCGGTATCGCTCAATGCCGCCGATGCAAAAACTTACGCCAAACTTTGCCATCCGACTTACGGCGAAGAAGCTTTCGACGAACTCTGCTCCTTCATTGCAAGATCGAAGGAACTCCTTCCTAACGTGATGGCCACTGCCGTCGACCTGCCGCGCGGCGTCGACATCGAAGAAGTAAGGAAATTCGCCGAGGAAAAACTCAAAGTAAAGTTCCGTCTACGCGCGTACGACCTGTTAGGATAATCCGCATGAAATTCCTCATTATCGCGGGCGAGGAATCCGGCGAGATTTACAGCGCAAGGCTCATGCGCGAAATAAAAAAACAAAATCCCGGCGCGGAGTTTGCCGGAATCGGGGGCGACAGGATGGCCGCCGAGGGGATGAGCCTTTTGCACCATGTAAGCGAAATGGCGTCGATTGGACTTCTTGACATGCTGAAAAATTTATCGCGCCTTCTTGGGATACTCAACCAAACGCGCGGCCTGGCGGCTGGCGGAAAGTTCGACGCGGTAATACTTATAGATTATCCCGACTTCAACCTGCGCGTCGCGCGCGCGGCCTCGGAAGCGGGCGTGCCCGTTTTTTATTACGTGTGCCCGCAGTTCTGGTCGTGGCGCACCTACCGCGTGAACGCCTGCCGGAAATGGGTGGATACTATGCTGGTGGCGTTGCCGTTCGAGGAGGGGTTCTACCAAGAGCGGGGGGTAAACGCGCGTTTCATCGGCCACCCGATGCTCGACGAAATAGGCCTTTTTGAAAACCGTGAAGAAATCAGAAAAGAACTGATGCCCGATGGCGCAAGCGAACTCATAGGCATTCTTCCCGGCAGCAGAAAAAGCGAAGTGGGGTACATGCTGGAACCGTTGGTTCAAACCGCAGACGAAATCCACGCTAAAAAACCTTCCGTGGGGTTCGCAATAGCGGCGGCGCCCCACATTCCAGCCGGAACGATAGAAGCCGTTGTGGGCGGCCGCAATTACATAAAGGTGATTAGCGGCGATTCGCACAGGCTCATGGCGGCAAGCGATCTTTTAATTACGAAATCTGGCACCTCCACCCTGGAGGCCGCTATTATCGGAACGCCGATGATAATCGTTTACCGCCTTTCATGGTCTTCGTACATCATTGCATGGTTCCTTACGCACGGACATTACGCGGGATTGCCGAACATAATAGCCGATAAGGAAATAGCGCCGGAGTTCATGCAAAGGGACTTTCACCCACGGCACGTGGCCGATGCCGCCGTCAGGCTGCTCGAAAATCGTTCAAAGCTGGAAGACGCACGCAACGAAATGGCGGAAGTAAAAAATAAACTCGGCGGAAAGGGCGCGTCCAACCGCGCGGCTGAATATATCGTCCGGCGGCTGGAAGAACTCAAAGCAAAGAAATGAATTTTATTGAATCGGTGATGCTCGGCGTCTTGCAGGGGCTCACCGAATTCCTTCCGGTCAGTTCTTCAGGGCACCTTGTGCTCGCGCAGGCGATGATGGGAATAAAGGACCCGATGGTTTTTTACGACGTCATTTTGCATTTCGGAACGCTTGTCGCCATATTTGTCGTCTACCGAAAAGACATCGCGGCGATAATCGGAGAATCGATAACAATGGTGCGGAACGGCTCCGCCGACGGGTTGCCTAACGCAAAATTCCTGCTAATGATCGCCGCCGCCAGCGTGCCGGTTGCGGTAGTAGGCCTTTTTTTCGAGGACGCGGTGGAGGCGCTTTTCGCCTCTCCATTCATTGTCGGACTGATGCTGATCGTTACCGGCGCGATACTTTTTACTACCCGCAAAAATAAAGGCGGCGAAAAGATGCCGCACGAAATAACGATGAAGACCGCCCTTTTAATCGGACTGGCGCAGGCGTTTGCGCTCGTGCCCGGCATATCGCGTTCGGGATCGACAATTGCCGTCGGGCTGTTGCTTGGTTTGGAGCGCGAATCGGCCGCAAGGTTTTCGTTCATACTTTCGATACCGGCGGTATCGGGCGCAATAATTTTAAAATCGCTTTCGGCATCGGTTAGCGCAGACGCCGCCGGAATATACATTGCTGGTTTTGCGGTTTCGTTCGCGGTGGGACTCGGCGCCTTATACTGGCTTATTAACCTTGTCAAAAGGGGAAAACTTTCGTGGTTTTCTTACTACGTCTGGGCGGTGGGGCTGGCCGTGATACTTTCGAATCTGCTCTAGGATCGTTCAAGTCAATCCCACTTTAATCAATGTAGGTTTGCGTTTGGCAGTTTCCATATACATCTTAAATTCGCTTTTCCGGACGCGCGCTTATAAAATTAATCGTTATGAAGCTTAAGTGGATCAAAAGGCTGGTTCTCGCCTTTCTGTTCGTAATTGTCGTACTGCTGGGCGTATTCGAAGTCGCCAAACGCCGGTTCGACCCGGAGCTCTACCGAACGCAGATTGTCGCTTACATAAATGACAAGTACGGCATTGAGGCCGATTTTCACCGAATACACTATGAATTGACCACCCGCCTGTCGGTTATTATCGAAGCCCCGAGACTGAAAGGCGAAGACATAACCTTTTCCGCATCGTCGGTGGAAGTCTCGCCATCGCTCAAAGCGTTGCTCGGCGGAAAATTTGTGGTTAAAAAGGTGTTGGTTCTGAATCCGATTACCCTTTTGCATCGGTATGGCAACGGCACATGGAATTTCCAGAAGCTTCTTCCCGTGCATGGCGAACAGGAAAATAATGTGACGGTCATTCCCGACAGCATAACGGTCATCAACGGCACCGTTGCATTTATAGACGAATTGTTCCCAAGTGAGACCGTGAATATGAATCTTGCATCGCTTAACTTCGGGTTCCGTATGGGAAATCTTTTAAAACCCCCTTCCATAAACCTTACCGCAAAGCTGAAAGGAAAGGTGCGTCCCGCTACGCTCAATATGGAATTAACAATGAACGCCCGGCCAAGCCATATTGACTGGAAGGATATTCCCCTTGACGGCCGCCTTGTTCTTAACGGCGTGGACCCTGCGATATTCAAGGCGTATCTGAAAGCACTTATACCCCAACAGTACATGGATAAGCTTTTTTCATTCGAGCTTGATATTTCAGGCGTGCCTTCCAGAAAACTTGTTTTTGGCGGCATAATATCCGCGCGTCCGGAGGCGGCTGAGTTAAGGCCGGTTGGACAGATTGACGACCGGCGATTCGAGGTTAGCGGAAGCCTTACGGGAAAGAGTCTGGCATTTGACGACATATCGATTTTCATGCCCGAAATTACGCTTAATGGAACCCTGGAAATAAGCGGATACCAAAACCCCGATCCGCATGTCCGCTTTAAGTTCAACACTCCTTTGATTGAAATATCAAGGCTGGACGACCTCGTACCCCCCGGCTATAAACAGGAGCCGTTGGTGAAATTCCTGGAGGAAAACATCAAAAGCGGCAGATTCCAGCTTACGGATATCAATTTCGAGGGGCCGTACAGCAGCTTTACCTCCCTTGACGATCCCGACAACCTTAACCTTGTTTCGGGAAAGATGGAGCTTAAAGACTTCAGCTTCGAACATAAAAAGCTGGATTATCCCGTCGAAGGCATCAACGGGATTGTATCTTTCGACGGCAAAACTTTCAGCTTTTCCGGCGTTCAGGCGCGCCACGGAAAAAGCAGCCTGAAAATGCTTGCCGGCACAATAAACAACATACACACAAATCCGACGTTAGCCGTGGGCGGCCTGGTGGATGTGGACGTCGGAGATTTCCACAAAAAGCTCCTCAAAAACATCGCATCGCGCGAACTGCTGGATATTTTTTCGCCGGTAAAAGATTCCAGCGGAAACATGGTTCTGAAGTTCGAAGTCGTTGCGGATATGCAGGAAGCGGAAGTAATTTCCTTTAACGGAGACCTCGCCATGAATAACGTCGGCTTTAAACATGCGTTTTTCGATCTTCCCGTGGAAAAGCTGAACGGCAGGCTAACCATGAACCGTTTCGATTTGAAAGTGGAGAACGCCTCGTGGATAACCGGCTCAAGCAAGTTCGAAACTTCCGGAGTTATAAAAAACTATTCAAAGCCCGAATACCACATAGACATGACTTTCAAAGCCGCCGGTGAGCCTTCCCAGTTTGCAAAAACCCGCTTTTACAATGTAGATTTCATGAAACAGATTAAAGGAAAGGTGGCAACGGTCCTGCATGTCAGCGGCAATATGGACAGTCTTTCCTTCAGCCATATAATGGACTTGACCGATGCCGAATACGAGGCCTGGAATTTTTTGAAAAAGGAAAGCGGCGCCCCTCTTCATATAAACTCCAGCGGACGACTTTCGGGAATGAACAGACTTACCCTCGATTCGGCTATTATAAAAATGGGCAATTCTTCGATTCTTGTTTCCGGTAATGTGGACGACGTAACTACTTTTTCAGATTACGAACTGGAAGTGCGCATAAAGCGATTCGACCTTGACGATATGCACGGATTTTCGCCCGATTTTTACAAGGGAGGGTCGAACGGCAACCTTGTCGGTCACTTCAACGTAGTAAGGAGCAAGGGGAAAAATCTTTTCAACTACCGTTTCAACGTAGCGCTGAAGGACTTTGATCTGAAGCAGTTAAGCGGCTCCGGCTCCCCGTTTGAACAGATAAATTTTGCCGGCCGCGTTAACGGTTCCCTGGAAATTTCAGGCAAAAGCTACCAATGGCCCAGGATAAACGGACAGATCAACGGCAAGGGGGTTGGCTTTAAAACCCCCCTGGCGCAACCGTTCTACGGGCTGGAAGGCACGGCGTATCTTAAAGGGAACGAAGTCAGGGTCGGCGACGTTACGGGCGGCATCGGCTCTTCATGGGGAAAAGTATCCGGCACGATAACGCTGGGGAAAGAGCCGGTAATGCGCCTTGATTTCAAAGGGGACACCGTGCACCTTGGCGATATGTTCGTTGCTGGCAAGGACGAAAAGACAAGGGAAAAGAAAAGGGAAAGGAAAGAGAAAAAGGCGAAAAAGAAACCCAGATTCCGCGCACAGTGGTATTTAAACATTAAATCGAAAAAGGGAACCCTGGGTAAGATGGACTATAAAGACCTTACAGCGGTCTTTACTTATTACAAAAAAAGATACAATTTCGGCAAACTGGATTTTGTTTCCAACCAGGGCAAGTGGAAGACCGCCGGAACTCTCAACACGGAAGGGAATAAAAGGTTTTTTGAAGGCGATCTGGAAGTAACGGGGCTTGATTTGGAATCGTTCCTTAAGCAGATGTGGCCGGAAAACAGCAAAATCGCCGGGAAGCTTGATGCAAAAGGGAAATATAGCGGCGACGGACTTACATGGAACAGCGCCAAGAAAAACCTCAACGGGCAGATGGAATATCACGCGAAATCGGGGAGGCTGAAGGAGTATCAGGCGATTACGGATATTTTTTCAATTATAAACATCGCCCCTATTTTCAGCTCCCGGAAGGAAGATCAGCAGGGAGTGGGACTGCCGTTTAAAAGCATCAAGGGACACCTTGCGATAAAAGACGGCGTGGGGCATACGGACGACATGGAGTTGGATGGAAACGTTGTAAGGATGTCTATAGTTGGGGATTTCGATTTTGGAAAGAATGTTGTGGATTTAAAAGTCGGCGTGAAGCCTTTCACTACGATAGATAAAATAGTCTCCAGTATTCCGATTGCGGGCCATCTGCTGACGGGGAAGGAAAAAAGTCTTATCGTCAGCTATTACAAAATGGATGGGGATATGAATGATCCAAAAGCCAAAGCCATTACCGCGGAATCGATAGGGAGGAATATTTTCGGAATTTTTAAGCGCATACTGGGACTGCCCGGCGCAATACTGGAGGGCGATTCCGGCAAGAAGAAGAATAAAAAAGAAAATGGCCAAACCAAACCAAAGCCGCCTGCAAACGATTACTCCGACGAAGGGATTCCGCCGAACATGTAATAGAATGCGAGTAAATGGAAATTAAGAAATCGATAAGGGAAAGGCTGAACTCCGCCAAAAGGGTTGCGGTACTCACCGGCGCGGGCGTTTCGGCGGAAAGCGGCGTTCCCACGTTCAGGGGGGAAGAGGGGCTTTGGAGGAATTTCCGCGCCGAGGAACTGGCAACGCCCGAAGCCTTTTCGCGCGACCCCAAACTGGTGTGGGAATGGTACGATTGGCGGCGTTCGCTTATAGCTCCGCTAAAGCCCAATCCCGGCCACGGCGCCGTCTACCAGATGGAAAAAAAATACTCGGAGTTCCTGTTGATTACCCAGAACGTGGACGGCCTGCACCGAACCGCGGGAAGCGCCAAGATGGTGGAACTGCACGGGAACATCTGGCGCACAAGGTGCACGTCCGACGGCGTTGTTAAGGAAAACCGTGACGTTCCTTTAAAGGAAATTCCCCCCCTGTGCGAATGCGGCGCCATGCTAAGGCCGCATATCGTGTGGTTCGGCGAATCGCTCGACCCGGCAGTTTTGCAAAAAGCATTCGATGCCTGCCAGAATTGCGACGTTTTTATAGTCGCCGGCACGTCTGCGGTCGTGCAACCGGCCGCTTCCATGGCGGGGATTGCAAAACAATCGGGCGCGTTTGTGATCGAAGTTAATCCCGACCAAACGCCCATCACTTCGGAGGTTGACGAACACCTCCAAGGCAAATCCGGGGAAATCCTGCCGCAGTTGATTTAGTCTTTTTATCCTTTCCGAAACTTCCTTATAACGCCTGTGGCATAAAGGCGGTATTATATTTACAGGAATTGGATATGACGCAAAAAAACAGGCTTTCGATGCTTACCTGGCTGATAGACAGGTACGATGTGTTGCGGGTCGCCATATCCAGGCGCGCGGCTATAGTACTGAGCGCCGACGCCATTCTTGTAACCGCCACGGTATTCCTCTTCGGAAAGTTTCTCGGCGGCTATTCCGAAGCGCCCGGGGCCATGGGAACGGGTGAAAGATATATGATCGCGCTCGTAATAATCTTTATCGTCACGGCCATCGGCCTGCTGTCACTTTCAATCATAAGCGCCACCTACAGCATAGTTAACGTGTGGATCAAAAGCCACGAGCTTACAGGCGAGGATACGCCACGCATATATTTCCTGCACGCGCGCGATACCTATGAAGACTTGAAGGATTTCACGAGCTTCAGGAAAAAGCTGGAGGACACGTCCGATGAAGATATGTTGAAATACGCCGAAGCCGAATTATGGAGAGTGACTGTCGCCACCTACTACCGCCATGCCGACCTGCGAAGGGCCATACAGTTCCTATATTATGCAATATTTCCGTTCTTTATGACGCTTCTTGTATACTCCATAATTGTGGCCATTAGCTTTTTCGGACATGCCGGCTGAATAGCTGGACCGGAAGATTTCCATAAAACGGTTTCAGATTTCCCGGGTTCCATATAGAATATCCCCTGCAACATTGTTTATGGAGGAAGAATGGGATTTTTTGCAAAACCGGTACTAGCTTTAACTTTTTGGGCCGCGCTACTGTCGTCGTTTTTGTCGCCTTCCGGCGCGCTGGCGGAGGAGATCGGCGTAATAGAAACTACTAAGGGAACGATAAAGATAAAGTTCTTTCCCGCCGTTGCCCCGAAGCACGTCGAAAACTTCAAAAAGCTGGCGGGCGCCGGCTTTTACAACGGAACGACATTCCACAGGGTCATCCCCGGATTCATGATTCAGGGCGGCGATCCCAACTCAAAGGACGACGACCGATCCAACGACGGCACCGGTGGCCCAGGTTGGAGCGTTGACGCCGAATTCAACGACATCAGCCACAAGCGCGGGATAGTATCTATGGCAAGATCGCGGGACCCCAACAGCGCGGGTTCGCAGTTCTTCATATGCGTGGCTCCCGCGCCTTTCCTCGACGGGCAGTACACCGTGTGGGGTGAGGTAATTGAGGGAATGGACGTTGTTGACATGATCGTTTCGGAAAAAAGGGACCGCAAAGACAATCCGCTTAAAAAGCAGGTGATGATAAAGGTGTACATTGAAAAGACAGATCAAAAGAAAAAATAGTTATTAAATTCTGGAGGAGACATGGATTTCTTTTTTGACGCAGGAATTTTATCGGGGCTTTTTTCTCTCGCCTTCGGCATGACCGCCGATTCTTCAGGCGGCGAGATCGGAGTTATAGAAACGAACAAGGGTACGATAAAGATAAAGTTTTTCCCCGATATTGCCCCGAAGCACGTCGAAAACTTCAAAAAGCTGGCTGGTTCAGGCTTTTACGACGGAACGACGTTCCACAGGATCATCCCCGGATTCATGATTCAGGGCGGCGATCCCAACTCGAAGGACGACGACCGCTCACTGCACGGCACCGGAGGCCCCGATTGGAGCGTTGACGCCGAATTCAACGACACCAGCCACAAGCGCGGGATCGTCTCCATGGCAAGGTCGCAAGACCCCAACAGCGCGGGTTCGCAGTTTTTCATATGCGTCGCGGATTCCGTCTTTCTCGACGGGCAGTACACCGCGTGGGCCGAAGTGATAGAAGGTATGGACATTGCCGACGAAATCGTATCCGCCGACAGGGATACGAACGACAATCCCAACGAGCGGATCGAGATGTCTAAGGTAACCGTAGAGGAGGCATAGCCGTATCTCATAAAGTCCTATATAATATCGGTACAATCAGAGCAAGTTTTGCTAGAAGGGAAACTTAAAACGAGAATGCGACTGAAACAAAGCTTACGAACCATTTTATAAGCGAGGTGTTTTATGGGTAAAGACACTGTTACCGTCATCAACAACGCTACCGGCCAGAAAGAAGACTTTCCGATCCTTAAAGGAACGCACGGGCCGCCCGTCGTCGACATCAGGCAGCTCTATCCAAAGATGGGAATGTTCACGTTCGATCCGGGATTCAAGGCGACCGCAAGCTGCGAAAGCAAGATAACGTTCATCAACGGCGAGAAAGGAATACTCCTTTACCGAGGATACCCGATAGATCAACTTGCCGAACACAGCAACTTCCTGGAAGTCTGCTACCTCATATATTATGGGGAACTGCCCAATAATGAAGAGTACGAGGACTTCACAAGAATGATAACGCGCCACTCGATGGTGCACGAGGGGCTTAACAGGTTCCTAAGCGGTTTCCGGCGCGACGCGCACCCGATGGCGATCATGGTGGGGATGGTCGGCGCGCTTTCCGCCTTCTACCACGATTCGCTCGACATCACCAACCCGCGCCACCAGGAGATTTCCGCGCACCGCCTAGTGGCCAAGATGCCGACAATGGCGGCGATGTCGTACAAGTACTCCGTCGGACAGCCTATCATTTACCCGGACAACTCGCTGGGTTACGCCGAGAACTTTCTACGGATGATGTTCGCCGTGCCCGCAGAGGAATACGAAATCAATCCGCTTCACGCAAAGGCGCTGGACCTGATCCTTATCCTCCACGCAGAGCACGAGCAGAACGCCTCCACGTCCACCGTGCGCCTTGCGGGTTCGTCGGAAGCCAATCCCTTTGCGGCGATTTCCGCCGGTATAGGAGCGCTGTGGGGACCCGCCCACGGAGGCGCAAACGAAGCCGTAATAAGGATGCTTGAGAACATCGAAGACCCGAAAAACATCCCCACGTTTATCGACCGCGCAAAGGACAAGGAAGACCCGTTCCGCCTGATGGGTTTCGGCCACAGGGTCTATAAAAACTACGACCCGCGCGCAACGCTGATAAGAAAAATGACCCACAAGCTTTTGGACAAATCGGACGGCACCGACAAGATGTTCGATATCGCCCTCAAGCTCGAAGAGATCGCGCTAAAGGACGAATACTTCATCAAACGCAAGCTCTATCCGAACGTGGATTTCTACTCCGGTCTCATTTACAAGGCCATCAACATCCCCGTCAATATGTTCACGGTAATCTTTACCATAGCAAGGACAATCGGATGGATTTCGCAGTGGAGGGAGATGATCACCGACAAGGGACGCGCTATCGGCAGGCCGAGGCAGAATTATATCGGCGCCGCCGAACGAGACTATGTGCCCAAGGGAAAACGCTAGATCGGATAAACGGATTCGGACAGGCAAGGGAGGCAGGTTCGGCATAACACCCTGTCGCAAGCGTGGGATGTCTTTGCTCCGCAAAATAATTATTTGCGGCGCAACATATTTTTCGATATATTGTCAAGATGGAAGATACAAAAGTAACGATACTTATCATTGACGATTCCAGACTGTCAAGGAACCTGTTAAAGCATTACGTCCTCAGCGAATACGAAGATATCGAAATTCTTGAAGAAAGCGAAGCCAAAAAAGGCCTTGAAACTTATTTCGGCAAAAACCCACCGCTTACTTTCCTAGACCTTACAATGCCGGAAATGGACGGCTTCGAATTCCTCAAGCGGGTAAAAGAAAAGGGCAAGCAAGGCAAAATAGCCGTTCTCTCCGCCGACGTGCAGGAAATCAGCCGCACTACCGCGATCGAGCTCGGCGCGGATGTCTTCATCCCAAAACCCATTAAAGCAAACCTGTCGGCAATAAACGCGATAATCGACAAGGTTCAGGCGGATTTCGGCGTGGGCGGCCTTGATTTCAGCACGGAACAGACGGATGCAATTGCGGAAATTATAAACATCGGCGTAGGTAAAGCCGCGGAATCGCTCTCGCAGATTACCGGCGAGGCGGTGAAACTGTCGGTGCCGGAAATAGAGATTCTCGAAATCGACGAAATAGTAAATTACCTTAAAGGTAAATTCAGCGTTAAGGATAAACTCATTACCCTTCAGCAGGCATTCAAGGGCGATTTTACCGGCGCGGCTCTTCTCCTTTTTGGCAAGACCGATGTAAAAAAACTGGTTGACCTGATGCTCGGCGAGGAAGCGTTTCTGGAAAACGGCGAGGAAGCTTACGAGGACACGATAATGGAAATCGGCAACATACTCCTCAGCGCATGCGTCGGCATGTTCGGCGACACCATAGAAACCCACATCAATTTCATGCCGCCGCGCATATACAAAAACGGAATGCAGCTGGTGCAGGAAAATACGGATAACACGCTGATGCGATACGCAATGGTCTCAAGGTGCGACTTTTCCGTAAAGGGAAAGGAGATTAACGGGTTCCTGGTCCTCATTATCAGTATCAGCTCGATGAAGCTACTTCTTACCTCGCTGGATAAATTTATCTGAACCGCTTTTTGTAAAACCGCGCGAATTCTTCCTCGTATCCCGCAATCAACCCTTCGTGCGCGAAACTGAAGTGGCCCCGCGGCGCGATGATAAGATGCTCCCTCAGCCTGAGGTTCATCATCCCGGCAATGAAAACGACTTCTTTTGTAAGCCCGCGATCCTCGGCGGACGGCTCGGAGTCCCCGCCGGGGTGGTTGTGCGCAAGAACGATGTTGGCGGCGTTCCTTTCGATGGCACGCTGAACAATCTGCGCGGGCGTTACCGGCACCTCGGTGGCAGTGCCCACGGCAATCGTTTCTTCGTCTATCGCCTCGTCTGTGGCGCTGAGGTAAATGATGAGGAAAGCCTCCTGCCCCGATGAGCGCATTGCGTGGTCGAGATATTCCAACACCTCCGCCGATGAGCGCAGAAACGGGCGGCTAAGCATCCTGTCGCGCAGGAACTTGCGCGTTATCTGGTGTATGAACTTTATCCCGAAGGCGTTGTTGGGCCCGATACCCTTTATATCCGTTAGTTCGTCCAACGGCGCTTCAAAGACGTTGCGCAGCGTCTTGAATTTCTTCAGCGCCATGCGCGCGGGCTCCTTGCAGTCTTTTCGCGGGGTGGCGAGTGTGAGCAAAAGCTCCGCTATTTCCTCGTCGGTAAATTTTTCCAGCCCGTGCTCTAAAAATTTCGCCCGAAGCCTTTCGCGGTGCCCTTCGCGTTTTTTGTCGCCGCTCATTTTAACAGCGTATCCGCCACCGTAAAGGCCATAAGCCCAACGGAGATCATTCCGTTAACGTTAAAAAAGGCCGTGTTAATTTTTCTTAGATCATCCGGCTTTACCAAGCTGTGCTCGTAAAATAAAAGGCCTGCGGTAAGCGCCACGCCGGCCAGGTAAACCGGGCCAAGTTGCGTTGAAATAAAAAAGACCGACAGCAGGAAAACTATCATCGCCGCGTGAGCCAGCGAGCTGAGCCTTAGCGCGCTATCCATGCCTAAACGCGAAGGTATCGAGTGGAGTCCCGCGTTTTTGTCGTGCTCAACATCCTGGCACGAGTAAATGATATCCAGCCCCACCAGCCAGGAAACGACCGCCGCGCCAAGTAAAATCGACGCCAGGCCGAACTCGCCCTTCACCGCCACCCACGCGCCGATAGGCGCGAGCGAAAGCGCGATACCGAGGAAGAAATGGGAATACAGCGTGAACCGCTTCGTGAATGAATAAAAAAAGATTATGAATAGCGCCGCCGGTGAAAGCGTAAAGGCCAACGGGTTTAGCGCATAACACGTTCCGATAAATAATGCCGACGACATGCACACGAAAAGAACGTACCTCGACATCTTAATTCCCCCTGCGGCCAGCGGCCTTTTTTTCGTGCGCGGATTCGCGGCGTCGAACCTTGCGTCCACGATACGGTTGAATGCCATCGCCGCAGAACGCGCGAAGAAAAGCGCGATTAACAGGAGCGCCAGTGTTTTTATTTCCGGCAATCCCCCCGCCGCAAGGAACGCGCTCATTATGGCGAACGGCATTGCAAAGAGCGTGTGCTCTATGCGGATGTCCTTAAGGATTATCGTTAGTGGGTGCATAAATAAAATTATAGTCTTTTTTTGTCATCTTGCGCAGTAGCGTAGGCAGCCGCACTACTTCTTGATTAGCGAAGCCGGCAATCTGGCAAAGTGGCCTGCAAGGTGACCGGCAATAAAACCGATTCCCATAAAGATCGTTACATAAATAGGCACGATGAGTACGGCGGTGGCGGGGATGGTGTCGGTTACGATATCCAGCGTACCGTGTAGGTAGAGGTCGAGCGCGAAAGCTGTTATCGATGCGCCGAGGAGTCCCGCCTTTTTCGATTCTCCCAGCAGGCTCATCATTATCGCAAGGATGACAAACGGGGCGAAATTGAATACGGAGATCATTACGCCCAGGTTCCACGGCGAAATATATTGCGCAAAATAATTGTAGCCATGGATGAACGCGCCTGGAATCCTGGCGATAAACGGCAGAAGGAATCCCGCGTGCAGGATTATGATTAGCGTGAGCTTTTTATTTTTTTCCGTCATTATTCCCTGTTCAAATATTTCTGGACGGCGGTAAAACCGCCCGAGCGCCGAAGCATCTTGCGGCGGCGGTACGCGGCGAATGCCAGCTCGATCAGCCGGTCGATAAGCTCCGTAAAGCTTACGCCGCTTTCTTCCCACAGGTAGAATGAAAGCGAACCGGGGATGGAGTTAAGCTCGGTAATGGTAATACCGCCCGATTTGTCCAATAAAAAATCTATCCTCGCCGTCCCGGCGCAATCGAGCGCGCGGAAAGTTTTTTTGGCGAAACTTTGTATCTTTGCCGAAATATCCGCGTCGATCTCCGCCGGAATCTTGCGCGAAGCGTCCGCCATGCCGCCCTGTCCACGCACACCTTTTTTGCCGCCTGTTTTGCCGCCCATAAGATATTTCTGCGAGTAGTCCAAGAAACCTTTGGAAAATACCTCCTCGCACACCGAGGCGGTCAGTTCGCCGTCTTCGCCCATTACGGCGCAGTTGATCTCGCGCGGGGTTTCGACGCCCTGCTCCACGATTACCTTGCGGTCGAACCGGCACGCTTCGTCGAGGGCCACGGCGAGGAAATCCGCCGAATCGACTTTCGATACGCCCACCGACGATCCCGCGCACGCGGGCTTTACGAATATTGGAAAAGAAAAGTCATTTAATATTTCGTTGCGCACTTCCTCGTTTTCGTTTTCTATGCGCGATTTGAGGTAGGAGGAGAATTTCACAACCGGCAGGCCGGAGGATTTGAGGATTTGTTTTTGCAATACCTTGTCCATGCCGACGGCGCTGGCGGCGATTCCCGACCCGACGTATGGGATGTCGGCGAGTTCCAAAAGACCTTGCAGGCTCCCGTCCTCGCCGCCGCTACCGTGTATTAGCGGGAAGGCGGCGTCGATTTCGATCTTGTTATCCGCCAGCCGTTGGATGAACCCGCCCGTTTCGTGATGCAACGGATATGGCGGGAGTATCTTGCGGTTGAATTTTTTAAGGTCGCTTGGGTTGCCCGTGAATATTTCGCCGTAACGCGCTACGTCTTTCAAACGGTCGTCGCAAATCCAGTCGCCGCCCGGCGTGATGTATATCGGAACGGGGTCGTATTTATTTTTGTCGATATTTTTGTACGCCTGGTCGAAAGTGATTATCGATACCTCGTGCTCGGCGCTTACCCCGCCGAAAATCAGGCCTATTTTCTTCTTACCCCCCGCGTTTTGCATTGACTAAATATACAGGCTTTGGGTAGGGGCGGTAAATGAAAAACCGATAACCTCGGCGGCGGCCGTATAGATATTTTTCATGAACTTTTCGTCAAGCTGTGCCAGAGGGCCTTTTGTAAGTCTTGCAATGTCGATTGCCCTTAATTGATCGATAAGCAGGTCGGAATCCTTTTTAAGCGATTCCCGCGCCGTTACCCTAAGCCGCAAAGGTTGGGCATCGTCGATAAGTTTCGTTGAAAGGGGGATGATTATCGCCGACGGGTGCCCGGCATCGATTAAATCCTGATTTTGGAATATAAGGACTGGCCTTGTTTTACCGGGCTCGGTTCCGCGCCTGGGGTTAAGGTTGGCAAGCCAGATCGATCCGTGCCTAATCTTCCGGGTCATGCTCTATCCCGGCGAATTCTTTGTTTACTTTCATGCTGTCCCTGCGTACTTTACGGCTGGCGTCGAAGAGCCGCGCTTTCAGCATTCTGCGATGGATTTCCTCGTTGCTGCTTTCAAGCGCCTGGCGGATATACTCCGCGCGGGAGATTTTGAGTTCTTTGGCCATCTCGTCAATCTCTTCAAGCAGGTTATTGGGCAAACGAAGCGATATGCTCGACATACAGACCTCCTTTTCATTTGATTATACTCGGTATCTTTTATGTAGTCAATAATGTAATCTAAAACAGATATTATAATTGTAGTTCAATTACACCTGCGTTATCTTTATTTCGGAGGCGGCAAAGTGATATGAAAGATGGGGTAGCGACGTGGGAATCACTCGAAAGTGCCTCCGACCGAACGTCCGAAACGACCGCTTCCCCAGTTGGCAGTGTCAAGCAAATCAGTGAAAAAATCAATAGTATCGAGAGTCCCGCAGGCGTGGGCGCCTACGGTACCGGAAAAGCGCTGGTAGTTTAGTCGCCTGTCGCCCCTGTTATGCCGATTTGTTTTGTCGCTCGCCCCGTCTCCTTGTAAAGTATCTGAATGTTCAAAGGCAAAAGCTACGACGCGATAATACGCGAACTTTTCACATACAAGCGGCTGGGGATACGGCCAGCTATCGGGCCGGTTAAAAAACTTCTGCGCGTCCTCGGCGATCCACATAAAAAAACGCGCTTCTTCCACGTAGCCGGAACCAACGGCAAAGGCTCGACGACGGCGATGATCGCATCGATCATGGAGGAAGCGGGATACAAAACTGGCGCGTTCTATTCGCCGCATGTGTACGATTACCGCGAGCGTTTTCTGATAAACGGAAAAAAAGTTTCCAAAAAAGAAATCGCCGAAACACTCAGATGGATGGGCGCAAAATGGGCCGCCGCAAAAAAGAAAAAAAGGCGCCTGCCGGAAATAATAACATTCTTCGAGTGGACTACGGCTCTGGCCTTTTGCCTTTTCGCAAAACGGAAGGTGGACGCCGCCGTGATGGAAACCGGCATGGGCGGCAACTTCGACGCGACGAACGTCGTCACGCCCGAAGTTACGGTGATAACAAATATCTCGCTGGAACACACGCCGATACTCGGCAAAACGAAAGCGGCAATCGCCGGAGAAAAAGCCGGGATACTTAAAAGGCGAAAACCCCTCGTCTGCGGCGAAGGGCGCGGGACGGCAAGGGAGGTACTGCGCCGCTCGGCAAAGTTAAAGGGAAGCCCGGGGTTTTTTCTGGGTGAGGATTTCCGCATTACGCCCAAAGGTATTTTTTCCAACGAGGATGTGAGAGCTTTGACTCTAATGCCCTTAATGCCCGGCGCGTATCAGGTCAAAAACGCCGCCGTCGCCACGCAAGCCGTCTTGTGCGCAAAGCGGTTTAGCGTTACGTTGCGGCACATCCGGCGCGGGATCGAAAGGGCCGAACTACCGGGCAGGTTCGAGACCGTAAAAGGAAAACGTAAATTGATCTTCGATGTGGCGCACAACCCGGCGGCATTCAGGGAGCTGGCGAAACTCATAAGCGAAACGATGCCGGACGGAAAAATAAATGTCGCCATCGGTATCCTGCGCGGTAAAGATTATCGCAAAATGCTAAAGACCATCGCGCCCGTTACGCGCCGCATGTACTGCGTAACCCCTCCCGACGAACGCGCGATACCGGCGGAAACGATACACGAAGCGGGGGTCAGCCTCGGCATACGAAGCTCCGTAGTGAGGGACGTGAAAAATGCGCTTGCTGGCCCATCCCCCGTTTTAGTTACCGGATCGTTTACGACCGTCGATTATGTAAAAGCGAATCTGCCCGGAGATCATGGTAATTTACAAAAAGATCGTGTGTTAAAGTAACCGGTAATGGCAAAAGCTTTATTCGTAAAAGAAAAGGAGGCAAACTGCCCCAAGTGCAGCGCGGTGAGAACCTTCAAACTTAAAAACGTGGGTAACTTCAACCAGCGCACGATAATGATTGCCCTTAAAGTCCTTATGGCGCTTCTCATCGTTGCGCTTGCCATCTCCTTTTTGTCGCTTCTCGGCGTTTGGCCCACAAAGGTGGGCATATTCGATCTTGTGGTAAACGCTTTTCTTCTGGCGCTTGTGATGTTCGGCTATAACAACATGCTTTCAAAAACCGCCGCATACTACCAGTGCCCGACTTGTAAGGAGTCAATCATCGTTCCGCCGGGTGCGTAGGATAAATCCGTCGTCCAATTGGCTTTACCCCACGTCGAAAAGTTCCAGCTTTTCCTTCCACGCTTTTTTCAGTTCCACGCGAAGGCCGCGCGAGGCGGGCGATGCCAGTTCGGGTTCGCTTTTGATGAAAGCGAAAGCTTCGTTGCGCGCTTCGATTAAAATCCCGAAATCGCGGAAGAGGTTGGCTATCCTTAAAGTCGGCAGTCCGCTTTGCCGCGTACCGAAAAGGTCGCCCGTGCCGCGCAGTTCCAAATCCTTTTCCGCTATAACAAATCCGTCGCGCGTTTTAAGCATCACTTTTAAACGTTCACGCGCCACGTCGCTTATCGGATACTCGATGGCAAGCAGGCAGTAAGACTTCTCCGAGCCGCGCCCGATACGCCCCCTTAACTGGTGGAGCTGCGCCAGGCCGAACCGCTCGGAATGCTCCACCATCATCACCGTCGCGTTGGGCTGGTCGATGCCGACTTCGACGACGGTTGTCGATATCAATATGTCCACATCCCCGTTCGTAAACGCGTGCATTACCTCGGCCTTCTCGTCGCCCTTCATGCGCCCGTGCACCAGCGCGACCCTGAGATCGGGAAATATCTTTTTACTGTGAAACTCAAACATATCGGTGGCGGCCTTCAATTCCAGCTTTTCGCTTTCTTCAACTAATGGATAGATGATGAACGCCTGCCGCCCTTTTTTTATTTCGCGGTGTATCAGCAGATGCGCCTTTTGCATTTCGTTTGGTTTAATAACTTTCGTTTCGACTTCGCCCCTGCCTTTGGGCATCGTCTTTATCGTGCTGATATCCAGATCGCCGTAGAGGGTCATCGCAAGCGTGCGCGGTATCGGAGTGGCGGTCATGATTAACGTATTCGGCAACGCGCCCTTTGAAACCAGTTGCGCCCTTTGCCGCACGCCGAAGCGGTGCTGTTCGTCGATTACGGCAAGGCCCAGGTTCTTGAATTCGACGTCTTCCTGTATGACCGCGTGCGTGCCGACAAGGAGATCGATCTCGCCGTTTTTCAGTTTTTCCTTTATTTCGTCCTTCTCCTTCGTGCCGGAAGTAAGGAGCGCGGTCTTAAGGCCGAGCGCATTTTCCATCTTATCGATGCTCTTGTAGTGCTGTTCGGCAAGAATTTCTGTGGGCGCCATCATCGCGCACTGGTACCCGCCGCGCGCCGCAAGCGAAAGCGCCACGCCCGCAACAACCGTCTTGCCGCACCCGACCTCGCCCTGCAAGAGACGGTTCATCGGGTGCTCGCTCTTCAGGTCGGAAACGATTTCTTTCAGCGAATTTTTCTGGTCGGGTGTTAGCTCGAACGGCAGTTTTGAAATAATGCCTTTTGCGGTTTCGCCGTCGATTTTTATCTGCACGCCCTTTGCGCGGTCGGTGTTGCGGCTCCTGACTATCGCCATCGCGCATTCGATAATGAAAAACTCCTCGAATATCATCCTCCTGTGCGCGGGAGCGCTGAAATCCTCCAGCGCGGAAGCGGACGCCTTATCGTCGGGGAAATGTATCATGCGCACGGCGTCATTGCGCGGCATGAGTTTTTGGTTTTGCAAAACGGACTGCGGAATAATCTCCGGGATTTTCATATCCGAAGCCAATATGTTTCCGACGATCTTGCGCATCATCTTTTGCGTAACGCCTTCCGTAAGGTTGTAAACGGGCAGTATGCCGCCGCTTTCGCCGTCTTTGGTTTCTTTGCCATCTTTATCCCCAAGTATTTCTATATCGGGGTGCGCCATATCGAAAGATTTTGCGTGTGCGTTGTAGCCTACCTTGCCGGTTGCGATCACTTTTTGCCCCGCCCGGTATTTTTTTGACAGGTAATCGCCTTTAACCGAAAACCAGATGACGCGCATTTTGCCAGATTCGTCTTTGATAACGGCTTCGAACATGCGCCGCCTGCCGCGCCTGATTTCGCGCGCGCTTTCTATAACGCCGCTTACCGTTTGCACTTCGCCCTTTGCGAGGTTAGCGATATTTTTTACGTTGCGCCTGTCCTCGTAGCGTATCGGAAAATGGAATAGGAGGTCTCCGGCGGTGGCGATGCCAAGCCTTGCAAGCTGATCGGCGCGGCGCGGGCCGACGCCCTTTATGTACTGCACCCTCGAATCGAATTGCAAAATCATATTTAGCTGTCCGTTTTCATGAAATTCGATCCCCCATGCGGATATTATATGTCGAAATGCGAATGGTAGCGTATGCAGGTCCGCCGCGCCGTAGCGCTAAGGCCGCGCAGGCGGGAGGGGTTTTGTAGAGACGTATCGGTTTGCCGCTTCACTCCATGGTGAAGTGTTTGCTCAGCTTCAAGCCCTGGCGCGAGTAGTTGGAGCCGATTTCGTCACCGTAGCCGACATCGGGCGGCGACGACATTCGTTCGTAGCGAAGTTTGAAAAATGGCTGGCCGTCCTCGATCCTGAACGGAACGTCGTGCGGCCTTACTTCCAACACCGCCTTTGTGCCGCGCTGGGGGCCGTCGCCGAATCCCGAATCGAAAAACCCGGCGTAATGCGTGCGAAGCTCTCCCGAACCGGCGTCAAATTCCACCATCTCGGCGGCGCACTCCAGAGGCACGCGCACCTTTTCCTTCGACGCGAAGATGTAGAACTCCTCCGGCTCCAATATCAAAAAGTTCTCGTGCGGCGAGATAATCGGCTCCCAGAAATCGCGCACGTGATAGCTTGAATTGCGCGTAAGGTCAATTACCGTGCTGTTCTTTTTGGCCATGTAGCCTATTACGGCGCCCCTTTTCTTAGTGTTTATCTCGATACTGACAAACAGGCCGTTCTTTATCATCGGGCGCGCTTTTTTCCGCGTTCCGTTGTAGAGGAGCGGTTTTTTGTCGTGCAGTATTGCTAGTGATTTGTCGTCTATCACCGTGTTCCCGCGCATTAGGCGAAGCTGGTTGAGGCATAATCCCGTCTTTACCTTTATGGTGAACGAGCGCGGAACAACCTCGAGGTACAGTCCGCCTTTGTAGCCGTTGGCTATGTCTTCGAAGCGGTGGCTTCGGTCGCTGATAACCCTTGTGAAGATGTCCAGCCTGCCGGTGGACGATTTCGGATTCGTCCTGCCGTGAACGCTTTTCGGAAGGTTCAGGCGTTCCAAAAGCGGGATAAGGTAGACGTTGCCGCGTTCCAGAATAGCGCCGTTGCGCAGGTCGATCTCGTACATTTTTATTTCTTTGAACGTTTGCGAAATCTTTTTGCGCCATGGAAGGAATGAGCTTCGTATGCGGTAGGCCTTCGGGCCGAGGCGCAGATCGAGACTGGATGGCTGGTATTGGTCGGGCCTGATCCTGGCGTCCGAGGTTATGCGACCCGTTTTAACCATCCGCCGAAGTTCGTCAACCGGCAGGACGCCGTCGCCGTCAGATTTTTGTTTCGCCCCTTTCACGCGTTAAATCTTAAACGTAAAGAGGCAAAGTAACAAGAACGATTAGTTGTTCCATCCCCCAAACAAAAAAAAGGGCCGGGGCATTACGGCCCCGGCCACGAAGCTTTCCTTCTCAAAGGTTACTTCTTTTTTTTCTTTGCTGCTTTTCTCTTCTTTTTCTTTGCTGCTTTCTTTTTCTTCTTCTTAGCAGCTTTCTTCTTTTTCTTCTTTGCTACTTTCTTCTTCGCAGTCTTCTTCTTTGCTACTTTTCTCTTCTTTTTAGCAGCTTTCTTCTTTTTCTTCGTTGCCATTTAAGCCCTCCTTTCTTCATAAAAATAAAGCAATAAAATTGCCTTTGGCTTTCTCATACGTCGTTCGCCCAAACTATTTGATCCCAATATCAAGCTGTTTATCCTCGTACTTTCTCAAAAGCTCTTCAATCGCGGTGCGGAAAAGTACCGCCTTTGTTACCTGAAGCTCTTTTGCGATTTTGTTTAGCATCTGTACCTGATCTTCGAAAAGGTGAGTCGTTACCGGAACTTTTTTTCTTGCGGGTATCATTTTAATACCTTTCCTTCGTCCCCTTTGTAATTTCAAATACATTCATTTTCATTATAAATATTCTATTGTCAATATATTTACATATATTACAGAGTCTGTCAACCCTAAAAATGAAAAATAATGAAAAAAATAACCTTCACAAAAGCAGCCTCTTTATCAAACCAACAGGACTCAATTTTTTTCTGAATTCCGAAAAATTTAAAACCTTCTCTTTTGCAGTAGCAATTTATTGACCTCCATTTGCCTTTGGGGTTTAATGTCTTTCAATGATCTCTAAAGTCCTGAGCGCTTCACACGTAGGCATAGAGGCGTTCCCGATAGAAGTTGAGGTAGACCTCACCCCCGGCGCCTTTTTCTATGTGACGGTGGGCCTTCCCGATACCGCCGTAAAGGAGAGCCAGAACCGCATACTGGCCGCGCTGAAGAATTCGGGTTTCGAAACGCCGATAAAAAAGATCACTGTAAACCTCGCCCCGGCCGACGTGCGAAAGGAGGGCACCTCGTTCGATCTGCCGATAGCTATCGCGATGCTTGCGGCGCAGGGGTTTGTGCCGGAAGAAAAACTTGAAAACCTCTACATCCTTGGCGAGCTTGCGCTTGACGGAAGGGTGAAGGAAGTAAGGGGAGCGCTGAGCGTTTCGGTTGCCGTGAAAAATATGCCCGATGCCGTCCTTATGCTTTCGAAATTCAACGCCAAAGAAGCCGCCGCCGTGGATGGCGCGCGCGTTCTGCCCGTGGAGAACTTAGCCCAGGCCGTCGCATGGCTTAACGGCGAAACGGAAATAGAGTACGCAAAGGGCGGGGAAGTTTCGTTCAGCGCTCCCGTGCACGACGATGTCGATTTCAGCGAGGTAAAGGGACAGCCGCACGTAAGGCGGGCTATGGAAGTGGCGGTGGCCGGAGGGCATAACGTAATGATGGTCGGCCCGCCCGGTGCGGGAAAATCGATGATCGCAAGGCGGTTGCCGACGATCATGCCGGGCTGGTCGCTGGAAGAGGCCATCGAATGCAGCCGCATCCATTCGGTGGCGGGGTTCATTTCCGGCGGAGGCGGCATCCTGCTTCATCGCCCGTTCAGGTCGCCGCACCACACTGTTTCGGACGCGGGGCTGGTCGGCGGCGGGCATAGTCCGATAACTCCCGGCGAGGTGTCGCTGGCGCATTACGGCGTATTGTTCCTCGACGAACTGCCGGAGTTCCGCAGAAGCGCATTGGAAGTCCTCCGCCAGCCGATTGAGGACGGGCGGGTGGTGATATCGCGCGCCACGTCGTCGGTGACCTTTCCGGCGCGGTTCATGATGGTGTGCGCCATGAACCCGTGCCCGTGCGGGTA
>SDBV01003323.1_pt1 | contig 23804 bp, 25 predicted proteins | sample 2277081 | NCBI WGS metagenome assembly SDBV01 (sample SAMN10402039, study PRJNA504765) | marine sediment metagenome | isolation source: marine sediment core GS10_PC15, 223 cmbsf | place: Arctic Ocean: Southern Knipovich Ridge | collected 2010 | reverse complement strand
AATTTTTTAATGCAATCACCTTCTTCAAAAAAATTTTTACATTCAAAGAATCAAAAGGGAAACCATTATCTTTTTCAAAATTTTTTTCTACTGAAAAAATTAATTCAATTAAAATATTCTTTTCTTTTTAGAAAAAAAATTCAATAAAATTCCTTTCCAGTTCTTGATTTTTGAAATCAAAAGGCATTAAAACAGGTTTTCCATTACCGTTTATTTTAATAAATAGGAGATTATTCTTTTCTTCTAATGGCTCTATTGAAGAAATTGGCTGCGAACCTGAATTATAATCTCCTTATTCATAAGAACGATAATTATCGCATCTTGAAATCATTCCTTTTGTCCCATTTAAAAAAGATTGATGGGATTTATCTCTTTCATTAAAAAAAGCGTAAATTTTGCTACCTTTTACAAATTTTTTGTAGTATGATCTTTCAATATCTCCTTCATATTGGGTCAAAATAACTGAAAGATTATTTATTCTTTTAATTTCATCGACATACTCGGAAATATTCTCAGAATAATGTAGCTTCTCTCCTCTAAAGAAATAACCTTTTAATTTACTAAGATCATGCTTCCCAAACCAAGGAAACATTCTCACACTTGATTTAGCTCCATCTTCTAAATTTACTTCATTTTCCATCTTAATTAATACCTCCTTTCAATTCTCTTTTTTCATTCATTGAAGTATTAACTAAGTGATTTCTTTCAGTTGTTTGTTTGAATGTTTTGTTTTTCATTTGTTTTGTATTATTTGTTCTTACTTTATAGTAAATACTATAAATTAATCTTTATAATAATTTATGCTCCACTAGTAGAATACAATTAATAAGTTTTTTAAAGAATAAATTCTTCAAATAGATATGTTTGATGAAATATTTGAAGAATTAGGATTTACCCATGCAGAAGCAAAAATATATTTAGCTTTATTAAAAATAGGGGAAACTACTTCAGGACAAATTATCAAAGAATCAAAATTACAAAATTCTACAACACATAAAATCCTAAACAAACTTATTTCAAAGGGAATTGTTTCATTTATTACAAAAGGAAAAACCAAACATTACAAAGCTACTGAACCAGAAAACTTTCTAAAAATTTTAAAAGAAAAAGAAAAGAAACTTGAAGAAATAATTCCAAAATTAAAATCGCTTCAAATTCCAACAAACAAAGAAAATGCAGAAATCTTTGAGGGATTTGAAGGATTTAAAAATATGCTAAGAGAAATAATAAAAGAATCCAAGAAAGGAGAAGAATATTTATTTTTTTCTTTTTTCACAGAAAATCCTGAAGATTTTGAATATGTATACAATTTCTATAAAGAATTTGAAAAAGAAAGAAAAGAAAAAGGGATAATTGTAAAAGGAATAGCCCCAAAACAAATAAAAAACATGTTTAAAGGAAGAAACAAAAAAAATTTATTTTTTGCAGATTTTCCAACTCCTCTCAACATAACAATCTTCAGAGATAAAATTGCATTTACCCCTTGGGAAAATAGAAAAATTTCATTCTTAATAACTTCCCAACAATTAGCAGAAGAATTTAGAACATATTTTTATTCTATTTGGAAGAAAAAATAAATTTTTATACCCTAATTCTTTCTATATTTCATGGCATCAAAAATAAAAGTAACCTTCCTTGGAACATCTGCACAAATTCCTACTGCTAAGAGGAATCATCCTGCAATTTTTCTAAATTATAAAGAAGAAAACATCCTAATTGATTGTGGAGAGGGAACTCAGAGACAATTCAGAATTGCAAAATTGAATCCGGGAAAAATTACAAGAATTCTAATCACACACAAACATGGCGACCACATATTTGGCCTTCCAGGATTATTATCTACCTTGAACTTTAGCGAATACAATAAAACATTGCACATCTATGGGCCAAAAGGAATAAAAAAAACTTTAGAAAATTTCCTAGACGCATCTGGAATCAAAATAAATTACAAGATTGTCATTAAAGAAGTTTCTGGGATATTCTTCGAAACAAAAGAATTCTATCTTGAAGCAGAAAAAATGGATCACGGTGCGCCTACAAATGCATACAATTTTGTAATAAAAGATAAACTCAGACTTGATAAAAAGAAATTAGAAAAAGCCAAAATATCTGGACCAATCTTAAAAGATCTGAAAGAAGGCAAAGACATAACATATAAAGGAAAAAAATATCTTGCAAAAAAATTTTTATATGGAGAAAAAGGAAAAAAAGTTTCAATTGTCCTAGACACATTATACAATGAAAAAATAGCACCCTTCGTAAAAAACGCTGATTTACTAATTTGCGAATCAAGCTTCAGTTCAAAAAATAACAAAGAAGCAAAAAAACACAAACATTTAACAGCAGAACAGGATGGCAAAATTGCTAAAAAGGCAAAAGTAAAAAAATTAATCTTAACACATACATCTCAAAGATATGCAATGAAATTAAAAACGCTTCTGAACGAGGCTAAAGAAAATTTCAAAAATGTGACAATCGCCGAAGATTTTGATGAGGTTGAAATTTAAAATGAGAAGCTATACAGATAAACAATATATTAAACTTGTTGAAAACATAGATGATCAAATTCTACAATCAATGATGAAAAAAGAAATAGAAATAATTAAACAAGTAAAAAATTCTAAAGAAAAAACATTTATTGATCTTGGAGCAGGACATGGAAGATTAACCCCTATTTTAGGAGAAATAGCAAAGAACATTATCTCTATTGAAATAAATCCAAATATGTTAAATGAACTAAAAAGAAGGAACTCAAAATTCGATAACTCAGAGATAATTTTAGGAGACATAACAAAACTTTCTCAAGAATTAAAAGAAAAAGAATTGCAAAATCCAGTTTTATTATTAATTCAAAACACTCTAGGAACAATTGAAGGAAAATGGAAAAAAGTTTTAGAAGAAATGAAAAAAGTTGCTAAAGACAATGAAGGAGAAATAATAATTTCATTCTTTAGAGTAGAGTCCTTAAAGAATTGGGGAGCAAAATTATACACAAAGACAAAAGAAATGACTGGAGAAGTAAATATGGATAAAACTAATTTTCAAAAAGGAGAAATGATTACTTCAACAGGATATACTTCTAAATGGAGATCTAAAGAAGAAATAAAAGAAATAATAAATTTCTTAGATGGAGAATTAATCAAAGATTTTTGGACAGACAATTGGGTTATATTGCACATTAATTTTAATTAACTATTAACTTGGATTAAATCGCTCCGCTTTAAACTAAGTCTAGAAGCTCCGCTAAAAAACTTTTATCTCCAAAAATATCTATTAAAACATTGTTCAACTATTAATAAAAAATAAAATAAAAACCGTCTAAATATTAACATAACCTCTGGCAGGGGTGGGCGAACGATTTCGCGAGTAGGGGCAAAATCTCTTAATCTTTATGGGATAGAAACATTTTAAATACAAATATTTCTTATCAATAATAAGCCCTGGTAGCTCAACTCGACACCACGCTCAGGTTGGGAAAAGTAGAGATTGTCCTTCGCGTAATCTCTCGGTCTGGATATCCATCCTTCACTACCTCCAGCGAAGAAAAGCCCTGGTAGCTCAGTCTGGATAGAGCGACTGCCTTCTAAGCAGTAGGTCGCAGGTTCGAATCCTGTCTGGGGCGTAGTGTATTTATTTGCACAATATCACGCGCGGATGGCACAGCGGCTACTGCGTTCGCCTGCAGAGCGAATTTTCACGGGTTCGAGTCCCGTTCCGCGCTTTAATTATTTTGGACGAGAACCCAAGGGTTCGACGAATGATTTTGCGACATATTATTTGCGAAGCCAAAAGTAAAAGTGGAGCAGGGTCAAGAGCTTTCCCGTTCCGCGCTTTAATTATTTTGGACGAGAACCCAAGGGTTCGACGAGCAATGTTCACGAAATTCCATTCCGAAGGTAAATTTGAAAAATCCGAGTGGGCTTGCAAGCTTTCCCGTTCCGCGCTTTAATTATTATGACGAGAACCCCCAGGGGTTCAACGAGCAATATTCAAAAATCTGTTGCCTTTATTGAATAGTTACATGACAAAACATTTATATATCTTAAATTTATGAAATAACCATGAAAAAAAAATTCAAAACATTAGGTTTAGCAGCAATTGGGGTAGCAGTACCCGCACTACAAAATTGCTCAACTCAAAAACAATACTTCCCAACAGTCGAAGGAAATATTCAGGGGATAGATCTTTCTGAAAAAAGAGTAAATACTATGGGATATAACTTAGAAATGTACAGATTATTTAATGGAAAAAACGTCTTCGGTCACAAGAAAGAGGGGTATGATACAAGACCAAGAGTTGCCTCTTATAACAAAGATTTAGACAAAGGAGAATTAGAATTTATTGTATCCCCAAGAGAAGACCTAGACTTAATTGGGAGCACAGCCAATAAAAATGTATGGACGGAAGGAAAAAAATACATTCCAACAATATTTAACGGGAAAAATGGAAAACCATTTACAGAATTCGAAATATATAATATTCCAAAAGGAACAAAGAAAAAACTAGAAACACTATCTAGAAGTTTTTTCGGGGACGTCAAAAGAGAAACAGGAAAAATGGGTGGCATACTCCCAGCAATAAAAATATTGGGAAAATCGTACGTTTATTTGGATGGAACAAAAGGAAGATTAACCCAAAGAGATGAAACTGGAAAAATAATCGAGACAAGAGCATTTGGCCTTTCTCGAAAGAACCTATCAGAGCTTTATATTCCACTAGAACAAGAAAATTACGATGAACAAATAAACTTCGGCAAGAAAACAATAAGAATAGTAAGCGGAAAAGGATTCTTTCTTCCAATAACAGAAAAGTCACAAAGAAGTGTAGCCATAATACTTCCCAAACAACAAAAATCTCAAACAAAAAAACCATGCAATGGCGATTGTACTTACAAAATAAAAAAAGGAGATACCTATTCAAAACTTGTGGGTAAAAATTGGAGGGAATTAGTGAAAATGAATCCAAATGTTAATCCTAATAGTATCCCAATTGATCAAATAATTAAGATTCCTTGTAAATATAAAAACAAATAATTATTTATTCTCAAGAATCTCTTTCAAATCTTGCATCGTTCCACCCTTCTCAGGATTTAATCCAAAGAACTTTCCAACACCATATAATCCTCTACCAACAAAGCTAGGCAAAAGAGATTTGTATTCTTTTTCATTAATTACTCCATGAGTATAGAGAAAATCTATAAAAATTCTATTCTGTATGAAAGTTGTATATCTTTCAGTATTTCCAAAAGTTTCATCTAAATAATTAATATAACATTGTAATCCCACAGGTTGTGAACACAAAGAGAACAAATTTCTCTTAAATTCCAAAAGGTCTATAATATATTCCATATCCTCTGGGAAAGCCTCAAGATTATTTTCATCCTCTCCAAGAAGGAAACTTAATTCTTCTTCATCTATTTGATCTACTTCACTTAATTGTCTAATCAAAACTGAAATATCAGAAATTTTTCCCTCATTAAATCGATCTTTCAAATAATTTATAACAACATCTATATCTTGCGTAAGGAATTGTGCTGAAGAATAAATACTAATCTTTCCAAAGTTTGGATTTTGGCTAAAAAGATAAATTATTCCATTATCATAATCTCTTCCTTCAAATCCTGAAATCGTTTTATTAAAAGAATCAAAATCTTCAATATCTCCCCTATATTTCACACTAGAGCCCTCTTTGATTTCATAACTTGTTCCCTTCTGTTCCATAACCTTGTCATTAACTTTAATCCAATCAAGATTCCTATCTAAATCAAGGGGTTTAAACAACCAACCACTAACATTATTATATTCAAAATTAATCAAATCCCCATTATCTCTTCTAAATTCAAAATAAGGTTGCCCTAAAGGAGAATAAACATTCTCAGTTACCAAAATATAATTACGAAGTGCAAAATCATTCAATAACCTCAATCCTTTAGGATATGTCTTACTATCCATAGTCTGAATTAATTCTTTAAAATTATCATCAAGTCTTTCATAAGAATCACTTTTATGAAAATCACTTTCAATCTTATTCAAATCTGTTTCAATCCAACCACTTTCAAAAGTAATAGAACTAACATCATATTCCGTTGCAGGAATAGAAGTTTCTATAATTTGCCAATACCAATCATTAGAAGAAAACACCAAATTCAAAAGTCCACTTTTTCCAGAAGAGCTCCGAAAGACAATTCCAAACAAAGGACTTTCTCCATCCAAAATTTCAACTTCTGGAGGAGTTATTAATTCTCCAACGATACAAACATTATCAATGCAATCACTCCCTGCTGGACATTCCGCATTCACAGTACATTCGGGAACTTCCTCAACTTCAGGTGCCCAATATTGATAAACAGCATGTTCCTCGTCGCTAAGAGTCGTTTCTGCATATCTATAAATTTTATTTCCATCTACATCCACACCATTCCAGTCAAAAACATTCGCATTTCGACTACCTTCATCTATCCAATTAATAAAAATAACATTATGTCCAAGATCAGCATTAGCTACAATAGACAATAAATCACCTTCCTTAATATTATTCAATTTCTGTTCTGTATCAATATTCGGATTCTGTTTATTCATTGTGCAAAGAGCAGGATTGCTTGAAGAATATGGGCCTCCTTTATTATTAATTGTAATATCCCCATAAGAAGTAGAATAAAATTTTCCTTCCTTGTCTGAATAAATACAATTAGTATCAACCCCTGCTTTTTCATAAATAAATTCTACAGCTCCAAAACATCTCTCCTCACCAATATAAGCCAATTGATTTTCATAAATTTCAGCCGCCTTCAAAACTCTTTTCCGAGCGTCTCCAATTCCCTGCAATTCTGCGAGAACATCAATTAGATTATCACAAGCCGGTCCATCTGGAATATCCAACCCTTTCTTTTCCGCTTCTTCCTCTTCTTCTTTTATCCTCTTCTTAATTTCCACATACTCCTTCTTAGCAAGTCCAGAATAAATAGTTCCTCTCAAAAAAAGAACCTTCGCTTTTTGATTATTATAAAATACACTATCAATAAGTTCATCAATTAAACTTATTTTCTCTAAATCTGTTTTACCAGAAGAATCAATTTCATTAATTCTTCTCTCTACTTCTTCAGATGAAATATATCCCTCACTCTTTCTTAATTCTTCCAAGAAACTATCACTAACATCATCCAAAACTCTTTCCTCTATATTTGTTGCCTTAATAACATCTTTCACACTATCACTATCTAACCAACATTTAAGCTTATTATCACCACAAATGCCTACTTGTTTCCAACGTGAACCTTCCTGGCCCGCTAATGCATCGGTACCAACACCAGGATCATTAGTTGCACATATTCTTATAATCCCCCTATCATAAATTGCAGGATTAATTACTTCTTCAGCTCCAGCCTGAATATTTGGATTTAATAAAAGACTTGACAAACTAGAACTTCCAGAAATACATTCAGCCTCTGTTTTAACATCTGTCTCATCTGCCTGACTTGCAACATAGAGTTCAGTCATATAATCAACCGCAAAAGAAGTTGTAACTTGTTTAAATCCACATTCTTCCTGACCATTAACATTAATACATAATTCATTATATCCAGAAGGGGCCGTGAAATCCACCGTCTCCGTTGCAAACTCTCCAACAGGAATATAATCCGAAGCAACATTTCTTCTAAATGCTGTGTCCTGATAGAATGAACTCCCAGTTGATCTCAAATAAACACTGTAATAAGCTCCAGTATCTCTTCCAGAATAAATATGATAAAATACTTTATAATGTGAAGTCGGAGGATTTGTTGCGGTTGTCATCGGAATCTCATCAAATTGTCCATAAAATTGAGTAGGAGAATCTGGCTCAGTTAATCTATCTAAGAAAGAACCACTTCCAGGATAAGTTGCAGAAATAAAACTCTTACAAACTGCTCCACCAGCTTCATCAATTGAACGCGCCTTAAACGCCCTATTTGAATTAGCCGCGTAATACTGTGTAAAATATTGAATTGAATCTCTCGCATTATCCCAAGCAGATTGTACTCCAAGATATTCTCCACCACCCCGAACATTTTCACCAAACGCTGCAGAAATAATTTTAGGAAGTGCCAACTGAACTATAGGTAATGATTGCCTCCAGAAAAACTCACACATATAAACACTGTGAATCTCATCACAAATTCCAATAGTCTCTCCAGTATCTAAATTAGTTTGTAAACAATCTCTATAAGAAGTCTGAACAGAATTCCAACCATCAATTCCAGCTTGAATTCCAGATAAACAAATAGGAACTTTTACTTCAGGAAAATTAGGAAGACATAATGCCACACTTCCAATAATCCCAGATTGAATAACATCTCTTACAGGATAATTTCCTCCAAGATTACATCGACTAGAAGGGCAAATCACAGGATCACAAACATTGAAAAGTAAATTACATTCCTTTGGCGACATGAAATCTTGACATTGAACAATTGGTGTATTAACAGCAGGATTTCCAACTTTAAACGTCCGACCATCAATATTAACATTTCTAACTCCAGCACCATAAGCCCTCTCAACCTCCTCAATAGCGTTCACGGCCTTAACAACTAAATTAGAAACTTCACCTTCCTTTAAACCATAAAATGAATTATAATCTTGTTTACCAGTGCCCCTCAAATTAAATAATTGACAAATATCATCTCCACCTAAACTTTCTTCTAATTTATTTTCTCCAACATTACATAAATAAAAACTACGAATAACCCCAGAATCATCATACAACCTAATGTTTCCACCAACAGGCAAAGTCTGTTTCACATAAGCATACCAACCATTCTTCGTATCAACTGGAACCACCGAAGGCATTCCCTTATACGGTTCGGTTTCATAATAACGAATTTCTGGATTCTTATATTCATTCTTGTAAGATGTTTCATCATATTTAATGAAAGAAATCTTACCTAGAGTATAAAACAAATCTTTATTCAAAAGAATATCAGAATCAGGATCTTTATTAAAAATACGATTTCCTTCAATATCATAAACCATTTTCCCGCTATCATCCGTTTTAATAGGCAAATTAGAAGTTCCAGCAGAATTATCTAAAACAAGAATATAATTTTTAGAATCGCTTCCTTTGAAAATATGAACAGGAGTTCCTTTTGGAACACCTTCAATTTTAATTTTATCATCATTAGTTTTTTCACCCAAATAAGAAAGCTTCTCTTTCTGACCTGTTCCAAGTTCAATAAAACCGATACTTGAAGAATCAATTTCCAACTCAGTAGCCAAAGTCTTTCTCCCCACTAAATTATTTGAATTGATTTGAATATCTGTGTATAAAGAAGACAACCTCTCCCTTGCTTTCTCATCACGAGGATTAGCATCAAGAACCATACTATAGAATTCTATATCTCTCAAATCATCAACGCTGTAAATATTATCTCCCCAACCTTCAGAAATAATTGTTTCCATATCATCTATATTAATTTCCTCATCTCCAAGATCATAAAGTTCTCCAGAAACTTTCTGGGAATATTCTGTCGCAAATTCATCCTCTTTAATATAATCATTACCCAAAAAACCACCTTCTTCTGTATATTTATCTTCTATAACATTAATACCTTCTTCCTGCTTTTGCATAATTTTGTAATACTCATTAACCTCTCTGTCTATATCTTCTGACTTATCTAAGTAACAACTATCCATTGAATTGTATTGTCCAGCCGCAACTTCTCCCTGACAAATTTCATTAAATCCTCCTTTGCCCTGCATAACTTCCTGTCTTGCAATTGTTTTCCCACCAGAATTTGTTATTAAATTTTTCAAAGTAAGTCCAGCGCCAAGACCAAGACATGCAGTCTTTAAACCAGTATTAATTCCCTTCAAAGCATCATAAGCTTTCTGCCAATCTTCTATAGAACTATTAAGTGCCGTAATCTTAGCATCTATTCTTTCTGGAGATAATTGAATCGCCCTCTTCTCAATTCCAACCTTAAAACCAAACTCAGCCTCAGACTGAGCATAATTAATATTAGGAATAACAGAAACCTTAGCAACCTGATTCAAATTAATATCAGTCACCGTAAAAACATAACCGCTATTAAAACCTTTTATCTTGCCCAATTCAAGCCTACTTGTATCTGTTACAAAAGCCTGCGTAAGAATATGCTCTCCCGCCACATGCATTTTTATGTCAGCAGTATTCTCAGTCAAATCAACTAATTCAATAAACTCTGTTTCAATTTCTTCCAATCTCTTCTCTGCTCCAAATCCATCAAGAAACGTTTCTCCATTTGCTTCATTTAATTTATTCAATTCAGAAACCACGGCAAGACTTTCTTTTTTAAGAAGTTCATTCGTTCCACGAACTTTCTTAGTTACCATGTCCATCCAAACCACATTATCCAATGACCAATACCATCTTGCCTTATATCTAATATACAAAAGAGGCTCATCAATATTATTAACAATATAAGTTGCTTCTGCATCTCTCAAGCCAGTTAAATAAACAGGATTATCTTTTGTCAATTGAAATTCTTCAGATTTTCCGCTAGGCCCTTTAACTAAAACTTTCGCTCCATAATTTCTAAAAGTGGGTTCATAAATTCCCTCAAAAGAAATTCTCCTCAAATATCTATCAATCAAAACATCATTAGTTGAAACCTCTGAATTAGAAACCAAAAACTCGTCATAACATCCCTCTAAATTCTTATTTGAAGAAGGATATTTATTCTTAAATTCATCACATAAATCAGTCATCGTCTTTTTTTGATTTACATTCTCTGCCAAAAGTATCGCTTCATAAAGTGCTCTCTCTCCATAACTCTCTCCAGAGGACATCAACTCCCCAGCAAAACTATTGACTAAAGTTTCAAAATCATTCATCGCTTTCTTATAATGGCTCTCATGTTCTCCTGAAACATCAAAATCTTGGAACACAATTCTTTTAACAATTATCTCATCTCCAATTAATTCAGCACCAATCATATTGTCAAAAAATCCTTCAAAAAGTCCTTCCTGTCCAAAATTAGAAATTGAAGATAAAACATATTTATCACAAAGACCATCAACACAATCTTCTCCATTAAATGTTCCAATTGATGGATTCAAAGATTGAGTAAGTATTAAAGGTTTTAAATTTATTTTAGAAGAATCAGTAGAATGATCTTCTAAATAAAGGCCAGTATTTTCTCCAGCTTCATTTTTAATAAATCCTATTTCATCAACTTCATCCTCAATTGAATATCTCTCCTCCACAACTTTCATAAATTCATTCTCTCCAGCTTCTGAAAAACCGCCTAAAAGAACTTCCTTTCCAAAAACATTTGTAGTAGAAATAACTCCACTACTTTTTTTGAACGGAACAACTTCAAAATCTTGTCCATTAACAACATATTTAATTCCCTCAATAGCAAAACCTGTAATTTTGCTTAAACCATCAACAACATTATCAAAAAACTTAGCACCAGTCTCAGTCTCAGAAAGTATATAATTGGTATGAGTTGCAATTGAAGAAACCTGTGAATCACTTAGCTTATCTTGAAAATAAGGCAAAGCAATTAACACAACATATAAATCTTCAATTTTAGTTGTTTTTCCAACACTACCAACATATCCTAAATAAACAGCCTTTGTCCCATCTTCATTTTTATATAAGAAATCTCCAGCAGTATAACTTCCTTCAATGCCTCCAATCTCTAAATTCACCGACGGAGAAATCGCCAAATCAAATCTTGAAGATTTGCCCTCATCCTCCCGACAGAATACGCTAATCCTCTGATTCAAACCCTGCTTCTTAAAATTTCCAGTAATATAACATTTATTATTCAAGAATTTCTCTCCCCTCTTAACTTCATAAACATCATCATTAACTTTCAATCTAGCCATGGTATCTGGATTTTCTAATCCATCCAACCTCAAACTTAAACTAGCCAAACACATACTAAAACCAGGAAGATAAATTTCCTGTGATTTTTCTCCTTTAATTAAATTGAACGAAGTAAATTTCTGTTTAGCATAACCCCTTCCCTGTCGTGAAGAAAGACCAGAGGTTGCAATTTCATTATCTGAATAAAGAGAAACTGTAGCCGTATTTGCCCCAACGCCATCCGCTCTCAAATATCCACGACCCTGCCAGAAACTATATTTCAAAAGATTGTCTTCCCATTCTTCATCAGTCAAAACAGGAAGATAAAAACTAGCCTGTCCAACACCAAAAGCATTTTTAACATCATACCTTAGTTTCGCAGATAAATTGCCCTCAACAAAATCAGGCATTGAAGATTCATTTGGATTCCTCTTTAAAGTTATTGTAACATAACCTAAATTCTTTAAAATTGGATTATTGAGTTTTCCAGCTTGGACATCTCCTAAATAACCTAAAGCAGAAGAAGCAGGATGATACCCAATACTTCTAACACCCTCAGAAAGACCATCGGGATTTATTTCTATTCTATCAATTGCCTCAACTTGTATTAAAGGATTAATTTGCGTAGCCCCAATTTGACAAAAAACTGTAACATCCTGTTCCTCAAGCAAATCACTTCTAACAACTGGAGGATCACAACCAAAAGGAGTTAATTGCATTAAAAAATCAGTTCCATCTTCACACATCGATTTATCAAATTGTAAACTATCTCCACCACCAAAGCCCCCAATTCCCGAAGCTCCTCTATATTGATCTCCAGAACCAATCGTTCGAGTATAAGAAGAACCAAATGAAATTAATAAAATTGCAAACATAAAAAACATTCCAATTCTCAAATTTTTACTATTCATTCAAATCTAATCTCAACCCCCCTTTCGTCAAATAAAATATAATTCAATTGCAAACCTTCCAATGTTGTAGGCGTCGGCAAACTTTCAACATTAATTTCTAGAACATCAGAATTAATTAAATCGCTCTCTAAAATATTATGACTCTCAGTTCCGCCTGCAGCAAGAGAAGCTGAAATAATTTGTTCTGGAATCTCAACTTCAAAACATTCTTTCTTAGTCAAGCCAAGTGAACCCAAAACAATTCCTCTAGGAACATTAACACATTGTTTAGATGTAGTAGCACCCAATTCTAAAGAAGAATTCTTGTAAACATAAACTTGGAATTCATATTCTCCCTCGCTCAACTCAACTGTATCTTCATAAGGATAAGAAATAGTTCTAGAAAAATCACCAGAACTATAAGTGATAAAAGCTTCTCCATCGTATAATGAACCATCCAATCTAAACTTCAATTCTTTCACATAGGTCTTATCTAAAATAATATTAATAGAACCTTCGTCAACTGTAGAATATAAAATGCCCGCATCCCTATATCCTTCTGAACGAACTTTAATCTGCCCATTAACACATTGAGGAAATTCTTTTTCTAAAGTGCCACCAACAGTTTCACCAATCTCACAAATACTTCCAAAACATTCATAAGAAATATTTGCATCAATTAAATTAGAATTGGTATCATAAACCCCCACATTCACTAAAGTATTCTTATATTTGCATAATTCGGGTAAACCTAAGTCCAATGCAGATGTAGTAAGAGCTTCCCGAGGCTGATTACCCAGAACAACGACTGCCATTGGGAACTGAAAAACTTCATCGCCCTTCATAACTTGAGCAAGAACAGGGTAATTAATATTATAAACAAAATGATAAGGAACATAACAAAAACCTAAAATTCCTAGGCCTGGTTGATTGCCAACAGGATTTGCGATTAAAAAACTTTCTTCACTTGGAAGAACCTCAAAACTATTTGGCCAAGTTCTAGAATTAACAAATCTAACCTCTTCATCAACACCTAAATCAATATCATAATAATTTTCAGCATCATTCCCTGCTTTTAATGCGAGTGTATTTACTTCAATTGCATCTTGCAAAGAATCAAAGACCTCATTAGCTTCCCAAACTTTCGGCGCACAGGTTAATTCAACACCATCAACAGGTGCATAAAGCCTCAAAAAATCAATTGCATAATTTTCCAAAAACAAATCTTCTTGCTCCTTCTCATAAACCTCGATTGCAGAATCATATAATTTCCCCAAGAAAGAATTAACAACAACATGATAATTATCAATAGTCAATGTCTCATCCCCTTTAGAAAAAACCATATCAACACCCAAATCCAAATCAACTTCGCTATTTTTTACATTAATCTTTGCATCTGCATTTTCAAAAGATATTTCAAAACCCTCGTCATAATAACTTTCAAAAGAACAACTACTAATTTGGTTTTCTACAAAATCCCCCAAATCTTTTTCCATACCAGATTTCGTTGGAACTTGTTCTTTCTGCACTCCATTACTTGAAACATAATACCAATAAGGAAGGGGATTTCCAACAAAATTAAGTTGGGACGAAAAAGGAAAATTCTGCGAACCACGTTCAAATTCTGGCAAATAAATATAACCTCCCTGACTCTCTAAAACATCTATTCCCGTCAAAAGATCTTCTTCTAAACAATTCAAAAAACTATTATAAATTGGTTCAAATTCGGACGGAATAGCGGTCCCAAACAACTCTTCTCTAAATGTAAAAAAAGAAACAACAGCAGCCACAATCAAAATTGCAATTATTATGAAAATAGTAACCTGTCCCCTTGAATTTCTTGAATTATCCATTCTTTTTTATCTCCATTCCTAATTTTTTCTTTATTAAATTTAAAATTTCAGTATTAATATCCTTTTGTATACTCAACTTAAACTTCTCCCAAAGTTTCTCATCTTCTACAAGGAGTAAATATTTCTTCATACAGCCCTCTTTTTTTTAAAACAAATATTACACATTATTTTCGTAAAGAAATTTCAATATATAAATGTTTCTTAATAATTTAGTAACTTACTTAGTAACTAAGTAAAGATGCCCAAAAATCGCTTCCCATAATTATATGAAACAAAAGCCTATATCATCCTCTGTTTTTTTGTTTTAAGAAAAGTAATTCCCCTAATAAAAAGTAAAGCTCCACCAATCAAAATAACCCATCTATCAACAACTGTAACAAAATCTGGCATTTCTATAAAACCAACAGCGAAATTTATAAGATAAATCGCAATGATTACATGCACCAAAGAGAATAACACAAATCTTTTCATTAAAATGTACAATTACAAAGATATTTAAATTTTTGCTATGTTTGAAAAATTAAAAAACAAATCAAAAACCGCTCCGCTTCAAACTCCGTTAAGAAGCTACGCTAAAAAGATATTATCTCCCAAACAAATTCCAAAACATTGTTCAACTATTAAAAAAATATTATCAAAACTCCTTAGATATTAACTTCCTTGGGGGGTGGGTGAGTGATTTCGCGAGATAAAATTTGCGAAGCGAAAAATAAAAGTCCGAGCGAGGTCGCGAGTAGTCGGGGAGTGGTCAGAGGGAATCCTATTTCCTAACTTCTTCCCACCAATCACCTTACCATAATTTTCATCCAAAAATTCAACCTTCAAATCTTTCTTTTCAATCTTTGAAATAAAGCATAAATCATCAAAAAGATTTTCCGGCAAAGTCCTCTCCTCATTAAAATAATTTTTAAGACTTGAATAATTAATTCCAACACGATTTGAAAGTTCTTTCAGCGAAGGACAATTCAATTTTTCCAAAACTCTTTTCAAAAATTCTCTCTGAGGCCTCCTATTTTTAATGTCTTGCCCTATTTTGAGGTCTTGTGCCCTTTGGGTATCATCCCTTTGGGAATAATTTTTCTTAAATTTTATTCTCATAAAATAACTGCGGGACCACTGTATAAAAAACTTTATAAACCATTTTCTCACAATAAGATTATGAAAATTCCAAAAACCACAAAAAGGTTTTGTCCATATTGTAAGAAAAAAACTGAACAAAAGATAAAACTAGTTTCAACCGGAGGTAAGAGGGGAACTCTAACTCGTGGAAGTATTGCTCGTGGAAAAGCAAGAGGCCTTGGAACAGGAATTGGAAACAAAGGAAAATGGGGTTCAAGACCAGCAATATCAAAATACAAAAGAAAAGCCAAAACAACTAAAAAGACAAACATGATGTACACATGTGCTGAATGTAAAAAGTCCAAATACCAAAAGAAGGGTCTAAGACTAAGTAAACAGGTGCAAGAATAAAATGGCAATAGCAAAAAGAAAAAAAAGATTTTTTGATGTGGAAATGCCCGCAATCAATAAAGAAACGCAACTACAAGCATTCGAAATAAAAGAATTAGACGGAAGATTCATAAAATACGATTTAACAAGAATTCTTAGAGGAAAAAGCATTCTATTACAATTTGAAGTAAGCGTAAATGAAGACAAAGCAACAGCCAGACCCAGAGAATTAAAAATAATGCCATACTTTCTAAAAAAAGTTGTAAGAAAAGGAACAGATTATGTTGAAAATTCTTTCATAACAAAATGTAAAGATGCTGAAGTTGAAATAAAACCCTTCGCTGTAACAAGAAGAAGAGTATCTCGGGCAGTTAGAAAAGCTCTAAGAGAAATGACAAAAGACGAAATAATAAAATATCTTAAAACAAAAACAAGAGATCAAATCTTTGATGATTTATTGAAGAACAAATTACAAAGAGAATTAAGTTTAAAGCTAAAAAAAATTTATCCATTATCTCTTTGTGAAATCAAAACCTTCAAAGTTTTAAAACAATTAGAAGTAGAAAAGAAAGAAGAAGTAAAAGAAAAAGTTCCTGAAGAAGTTGAAGAACCAGCACCCAAGGGTGTACACCAAGGAGGCGCGAGAACCTCTGCGAGGCCCCGAGATATTTCTCCAGAAATATCTACTAGGGGCAAAGAAAAAGAAATCAAAGAAGAGGAAAAGAAAGAGGAAGATAAAGAAAAAGCTTCTGAATTAGAAAATGAATCTGTCAAAAATGAGTAAATCATTTCACGAGATAAAATTCAATAAAGATTAACTTACCTTCGGGAAGGAGGCCGGGGGAACGAAGTGCTGGCGGGCGGGGCAAATTCAAAGAAGATAAAGAATAATAAATCTTTTAAACTATCATTAATTCTCTAAATTTATGCCTGTATAGCTCAGTGGCTAGCGCAATTCCCTTGTAAGGAATAGGTCGTCGGTTCGAATCCGGTTACAGGCTTTTTTATTTCAACTTTACAGCAGTTCCATAAGCCAACATTTCTGAAGCACCCTGCATTATCATTGAAGTCATAAATCTCATTCCAATAATTGCATCAGCTCCAAGTTCAACCGCTTCATTAACCATCCTATTGAATGATTCATCCCTCGCATTAGAAGTCATATCCGAATATGTTTTTATCTCGCCACCAATTAAATTTTTAAAACCAGCACCAATATCTCGCCCAATATTCCTAGCTCTAACAGTATTTCCTTTAACAACTCCCAAAATCTCCACCACACTCTTTCCAGGAACTATGTTCGTTGTTGATATAATTATTTCTCCCATACTATTTCTTATTTTTCTTTTTATTTAAATCTTTTCTTCCTTCAATTTTATCTTCGCTTCTATTGAAAAGAATCCAACCCCCAATTATAAAAACCGGGATTCCATAAATCAAAATATAAAATCCTTCAAAAAAAGCCAACACAATTAAGAATATTCCCAACAATACAAAAAATATTCCCGCAATTATTCCGCCGATATTCATGTATTAAATAAAATTACAGAGTTAATAAACTTTACTTTTCCACAACTTCAGACTTCCCACCATCAACTAAAATCTTTGCAATTTCCTTTGGAATATTTGCAATATCTCCCTTTGCATAAGGCCCCATCATATTTCCATCCATGCCAACAAATTCAGAAACATCCTCTAAAAAAACAATAAGTTCATTTTTTGTAACACCCTCTCCATCAGTTCCACTATTAAGTAATTCACTGAGTTTTTTATCAGACGAATCCATGCATTTCATTAAATCCTCAAACATCTCTTTTTCAATCTGCCACATATTTTCAAAATCCTGTTTTGAAATCCCCGTTTCAGTCGCAATCAAAACAAGACTCAAAATCTTCTTCCTTCTCCTAACAACCAATTCCTTAAACAAAGTAATAGCATTCTCTAATTGCTTCTTCGTCTTCATAATAACATCAGAAAAACCATCCTCTTCCTTCAAAGAAATCTCCTTCTTCTCTTTCAAATATTTTGAAACTTCATTCACAAAACTTTTAGGAATCGGTTGCAATTGCTCAGAATATCTCTCCTTTCGCGCAGCCTCATAAATATCATTATATGTTATCATAGAAACAGAAAATAGCAAGAGTTTTTAATGATTATTATAATTTAGAGAATAGTTACAAATCAATAACTCCATCTTTAGTTAAGGCAGCAAACCTAATTCCAACAGGCAAATTAATCAAAGCTGAAATTAAAGCCATATGCTCTTTTCCATCCCCCGAAGCAATGCTCAAAGCAACTTCCGTTCCATTAATTTTACCCTTCAATTTACTCTGGAATTCCTCCTTCAATTCTTTCAATTTCTTATCCAAATTAATATTAATAAACTCAAATTTCTCATCATGCGAAAAACCTTTTGCGAATTCATCGCCAAGAACAATGATCTTATCCCATTCGCCATGCTTCATCAAACCAGAAACCTGCCCCCATGTTCCTTTTCCTGTTGAAAGTAATGCTATTAATTCCATTCTAAAAAATAATATCGATTCTTTTTAAGGATTATTATACTTAAAGACTAAATCCGAGTTCTCCTTCCAAAAGTTTATCCAAATCCCCCCATAATATCAAGCTCCCTCCAAGGTATTTATCCATGCTTTTTTCCAAACAATCAAGATTGCAATAAATCCCCTTCATATTTTTATGGAAATATTTTACAGCAAAATCTCCTTCTTCCATATCTTTGAAACAACCTTTACAAAACTTGTAATCTTTCAAAATAATAAGTTCTGTATTAGCCATAAAAAACAAATCTCTTCAAACTTTTTAATAATTATTGTGATTTTTGACAAAGTATTTAAATGAAAAAAAGATAACTTCTAGAATGGAAATCTCCAAAGGAAGAATAATAGACCCAAGCGAGGCATGTAAAATAAATTATAATTCAAAGAGTTCCAAAAGAGAATTAAAAAAAATCATAAAATCAAATAAAGAGCTCTTAAAATATAAAATTCCTAATACTGAAGAAATGTATCTCCGATATAATATATAGTTATAAATTACACAATCAAAAAACTTATAAAGCCAAAAACTCTCAAAAAATTAATCGTTTGAACCATATCGGAGCAAAATAGATTCTATGTTTGCTGCGCATAATTTGGGAGATTAAAAATAGAAAATGACAGAACTAGATAATAAACTCAAAGAAGCTTTAGAAAATTTAAGGAAAGAAAAAGAAAGAAAATTTATCCAAACAGTTGACTTAATTGTAAATCTACAAAAGTTCAATATTAAAAAAAATAATGTAAATATTGTGGCCACACTTCCCCATAAAATAAAGGATAAAAAAATTGCAGGATTCTTGGAAGTAAAAAATGAAAACATTGAAACAATAACCCCTGACAAATTCAAAAATTACACAGACAAAAACAAATTAAAAAAACTAGTTAAAAAATACGATTTCTTCATTTCTCAAGCGAGTCTAATGCCAAAAGTTGCGACAACATTCGGTCGTGCTTTAGGACCAGCAGGAAAAATGCCATCACCTCAATTAGGAATTATTATGAACGCAGACACAAAAATAATCAATGAATTAAAAGAAAGAATTAACAACAGTATCAAAATAAAAATAAAAGAAGCAAGTGTTAAAATCCCAATAGGAAAACAAGATATGAATGACGAAAACATTCTTGAAAATATAACAACAGTTTATAATACAATTCTAAAGAATCTTCCACGAGATAAAGAGAACATAAAAAACATAGAAATAAAATTCACCATGACTAAACCTCAAAAAATCAAAATAAGATAAAATGACAAAACCAAAAACACATGTATCTGAAGAAAAGAAAGAAATAGTTTCAGAATTAACTAAATTAGCAAAAGAAAAAAAGACAATCCTAATTGCATCTATAAAAAATATTCCTGGCGGACAATTTCAAGAAATTGTAAAAAAACTGAGAGGCAAAGCAATTGTAAAAGTTCCAAAAAAGAATTTGATTTTCAGAGCATTAGATTCAGCAAATGGAGAAGAAATGAAAAACTTAAAAGAAAAAATAGACGACAGCTTCGCTATTTTATTCTCAGACTTAGATCCTTTCAAACTTGCAGGAAATTTAATGAAATACAAAAGTGCTTCAAAAGCAAAACCAGGACAAATAGCTCCAACAGATATTGAAATTCCAGCAGGACCAACAGAATTAGTTCCAGGACCAGCAATTTCAGAATTAGGTGCAGTTGGTTTACAAGTTCGAGTGGAAAAAGGTAAATTAACAATCAAAGAATCAAGAGTCATAGTTAAAGAGGGTGAAAAAATAAAACCAAACGTTGCAGCCATAATGAGCAAATTAGACATAAAACCTTTCTCAATTGGTTTCACACCTATTTGTGCTTTTGACAGTGAAGAAAAGAAATTCTATTCAGAAATAAAGATTGACAAAGAAAAAACAATAGAAGAATTAAAAGAAGCCTTTGGTAAAGCATTGCCTTTCGCGGTTGAAATTGGATACATTTCAAAAGACACAATCACATTTATGATTGGAAAAGCAGGAGCTCAGGCTAATAAGATTAATAGGATAATGACTGGTGAACCTGAACCAGTTATAGCACCTAAAGGTGTACCCTCTGAAGAGGGCAAAGTTAATGAAACTAAAAAGGAGGAGCCAAAAGTTGACGCAGCTGCGGGACTTGGGGCTTTATTTGGTTAAAATGGAAAATGAATATTATAATCTAGGGAAATTAGGAACTATGCAAATGGTTAAAAGTATGAGAAACAAACTTCAAGGAGTTATAATCAAAGAAGGTGTACATGTATTCAATGGGGAAACAAAAGAAGAACTTGAAGTGAAAATAGTTAATTATCTAAAGAAAGAAAGAATTGCATATCAAAACAAAGTAAATGAACTTGAAGAATTTGCAGTAAGAATAAAAGAAAACGGATTGGAAAAAACATCTCAACATTATCAAACTCTCGAAAATAAAACGAGGGAGGAAAATAAATAATGGAAAACATATACGCAGCACTTTTACTGCATAAAGCAGGAAAAGATGTTAATGAAGAAAACGTGAAAAGTGTTGTTGCAGCCGCTGGTGTTGAAGTTGATGAATCAAAAATCAAATCTTTAATCGCTAGTTTAGATGGTGTTGATATAGAACAAGAACTTGCATCTGCGAGTTTAGTATCTGCTGTTCCAAGTGCAAATGCACCTGTTGAAGCAAAGAAAGAAGAAGCACCAAAAGAAGAAAAGAAAGAAGCTGCAGCTGCAGGATTGTCTGCTCTATTCGGATAGATTTAATTTTTATTAAATATTCAAATATCAGACAATCTCAACTTTTCTAGTTTGAACAGGACTTATAGAAAAATATAAAAAGGATTTTTTATTAAGTAAATTATGAAAAAAGGTATGTGGGTTACATTAATTATTTTAATTGTCCTTGTCGGGGGATATTTTTTATTTCTTCATGGAAATTCTTCTAAAATAAATTCTGAAAAAACTGGTGCTACAAGTCTTTCAGAATGTCAAAATGCGGAAAATAATATTGAAAGGGACGAGTGTTATGCCCAAGTTGCAGCTGCCACAGGAGATTTTTCTATTTGTGAGAATACCGGGAGTTTTCCAGAATTCTGTTATCGTGAACTTGCAGGAATAATGAAAGATGAGTCTATCTGCGAAGACAAAATTGATCCAATTGATTTTTCCTCCTATGAAAAATGTTTCTGGAATGTTGCAGTTGCCAAAGAAGACTTCTCCCTTTGCGAAGGTCTTTCTGAATTTGATGGTGATTGTATCTTAGATGTGGCAAGAAAAAGACAAAAACTTTCTGAATGTAATGAGCTTGAAGGAAAAAATGACTTTCAAGAGTGCGTTTATGGAGTTGCAGCTGGAAAAAATGACAGGTCTATTTGTGAAGAAACTTATCCCGGAGACATATTTCCCAATGAAGATCTTAGAGAACGTTGTTTAAAATATGTTTCTAAATTTAATTGATTTTTTTTATTTCCTAACAAAACCTTTGAATAAATCTAAAAGATAATAATCGCTCCGCTTCAAACTCCGTCAAGAAGCTACGCTAAAAAAGATATCATCATCAAAAAGATTTGTTAAACATTGTTCGGCTATTAAATGTTTTTTATTCTAACTAGCTATCAATAGAAAATTCTTCACACATTAATTTAATCCCAAGCGAATAATTAAGCGAAGCCAATTATGAGCAAATAAATATCGCGAAACGTAAATTTGAGTTACGGGAAGACGGACTGGAATTATAAAATCATTCATCCAAAGAAATCCTATAATTATTTTCCCGGATTTCTTCCAAATCCCCTTCAAATTCTACTCCATCCATTTTTCCTTTAACTCGAGAAATGCCTGAATTATAAAAATTTTGCAAATCATTTGTGTTAGGTAAAATTAATCTAAAAATCTCATGATCTTTAGGTTCAAATGATTGTATTATCTTTGATTTTTCCAACAAAATTTCTTTACTATCACATTTCTTAATTCTATAAAAACCATTAAAAGAAAAATATTTTTTAATCAATTCGTCATAATATTCACTATCAACAGAGGGGAATCTTATTTCATTATCCATGTTTGGAAATTTCTCAACCAAATCCTTGTCCTTTATTTTTGCAATATAAACTAAATCTTTCATAAAAATAATAGGTTATCTAATTTTAAAAATTTATGTTATACAAAACTATTATCTCCTAAGATTTACTAAATAGGGCTCAATCATTAAAAAAATCCTTTATACATTAACTTCATTCTCAGCGGAGAAATCAAGCAAAGCAGATTTCGTAGCAATTAATTTACGAGCAAAGCGAATGTGATTTTCCTGCGGGCGGGAGGGCGGGGCACTATATCCATCCTTTCTTAAAAACACCCAAATCCCTAATCAAAAAACCCATTTCTTTTTCAGGCAAACTTCTATGCTTGAGCAAAATCGCCTTTCTTCTATTCCCATCTTTCTTGAGTTCAATAATGCATTTGCTCCAATACTTAAACAAATCTCCACCAACAATATTTGTCGCTCTCTCAGAATGTGGTTTAAAATCATCACCCGAAACAAACTCAGAATAAACTTGATTTGTAATTATAATTGGAATCTTTTGCTTCCTCGAAATCTCGGACAAAATCCTCATCTGCCTCGCAACCTCCCTATTTATCTCCTTAATTTTCTCATCCTCTCCTGATTCAATTGCATTGCCAAGTTCCAACCTATAAAGCATCGCCATTCCATCAACCACAATTAAACTCACATGCTCATTTTTAATCAAACCTAAAAGCTTAACAAAACTTTTTTTCTGCTCATCAAAACTCGTAGGTTCCAAAAGAAAAATATTCTCCAAAATTTGTTCATGCTCTTCTCCAACAATTTGTTTAATTCTTTCAATAGAAAATCCCCCCTCAGTATCAACAAAGAGAACTTTGTTTCCCTTCTTCGCTTGACTGCACGCCGCAAGAATCACAAAATTCGTTTTCCCAGAACCAGGTCCTCCAGCAATCATAGTTATAATATTATTTTCATAACCACCACAAAGCCATGAATTGAAATCATAACTCCCCGTTGAAATTTTGTCTACTTCCATAAATCTAAAAGAAAGTTTGAATTAATAAGGATTATTGTAATGCAATTTAATCAGATAAATTAATAAAAGAACCAAAACTTAATTTTTTATAAGTAGCTAATTCTTCAATTTTAATAGAAACATTATGAGTATAAATTCTAAAATCAGTGATTATTGTTCCACAAAGATTTCCTCCATCCCTCTTATCAACAAGAAAGTGTT
>SDBV01003321.1_pt1 | contig 23816 bp, 23 predicted proteins | sample 2277081 | NCBI WGS metagenome assembly SDBV01 (sample SAMN10402039, study PRJNA504765) | marine sediment metagenome | isolation source: marine sediment core GS10_PC15, 223 cmbsf | place: Arctic Ocean: Southern Knipovich Ridge | collected 2010 | reverse complement strand
AAAATGGAAAACATCCAAGACTTTGTTCGTTTTGCCACAGAAGTAACTAAAGCTTTGAGAGGCAAAGCGCAATGGATAGAGCCTTTTGTTTCTCCAGCTTCTTATGCAGCACAAGGCTGGCTTACAGGAGATTTGTCTCCTAACAAAAAAGATATGTCGCTCATGACTGAAGTTCTCAAAAATTTGCTAGAAACGCATGTTCAAGTAAGAAATGCCGTTAAAGGAACATCTGATGTTAAAATAATGTTTAATCATCATATTTTTCCTATCGAGCCGTGGCATGCAGTATATAACCCGTTAAGAGCATTAGAAAATATTGCATGTACAATTGCAGATCGGTTAACGAATGATTGTGTTATCAAATTTTTTACCTCAGGAATATTTTATATAGATTTTCCATTTAAGGACAAAATCAAGACAATATGTAGCTTAGCGCATATTAAATGCCCTGTTGATTTTGCTCAGCATATCAATTTAGATGCTCCAAAATCAGTTGATGCTGTCGGTATTGATTACTATTCTCACGGTTATATGGATAAGGTAAAAGCTATACCAGATCCTGAACGAGAAAAGACGCAACATGAAACGTTTACTGTATACCCAGAAGGGCTATGGCGTGCAATTGCTCAAGTAAGTAAACAATTTGCAAAGCCACTTAATGTTCCTATGATAATCGCCGAAAATGGTATAGCAACTGATGATGATGAGCAGCGAGAACGTTTTCTTAAGCGTCATCTTTATGCACTTTCTAAAGCATTGCGTGATGGCTATAACGTAACCGGTTATTGTTATAGTAATCTTATGGATAATAATGTGGAAAAGAGAAGTGGCTTGTATACTTCAGAGCGAAAATTAAAACGAGGCGCACAATATTTTATTGATGTCATTAAGGGCAATGTTGGTCATAAAAAAGATAAAGCAAAGGTAAATAAGTCTGGGTTGCAAGAATTGCTATCCGTTGAACGTAGTCAAAAATAGAAGCTAATTTCGTATAGCTTTTGTTGATTAATGGTTTTTACATTTGGAGAAAAAAATGAAAATGAATAAGATAACATCTCTTTTTTTATGTGTGTTATTGTTACCTATCGTATGCATATATGCAGTAGGAGAATTGAAAGAGTATGCAGTAGGGGAATGGAAAAAAGAACTGAAGTGGGATTGGCCAACTATTAATACAGATGATGTTGAATACCCTAATGGTTTTTTGTGGGGAACAGGGACATCAGCTTATCAAGTTGAAGGAAACTGTACCGATAACGATTATTATCCATATGAAGGTAGTACAAAAACTATGCCTGAAATGGCAGGCTTAGCATGCGATCATTGGAATCGATACAAAGAAGATATTCAATTAATGAAAAAGCTTGGCTTTAAAGCATATCGTTTTTCAGTTGAATGGAGTAAAATTGAGCCGCAAGAGGGTGATTTTAATGAAGAGGCGTTGCAACATTATGCAGATGTATGTGATGAGTTAATAAAGAATGACATTCAACCGGTTGTTGGCTTCCATCATTATACTAATCCTCGGTGGTTTACAGAAAATATGGATGGCTTTGAAAAGGAAGATAACATAGGGTACTTTGTTCGTTTTTGTACAAAAGTATTTGAAAAATTACAGAATAAAGTAAAAATGTGGATAACTTTCAATTCACCTGATGCATACGCAATTAAAGGGTATCAGCAAGGCATGACGCCACCATTTAAAAAGGATATGCACTTAGCAGTGACCGTTTTGAAAAATATGTTTGAAGCTCATGTTCAGGCATATCAGGCATGTAAATCTATTCTTCCTGATCCAAAGACCCATCAAATTGGTATCATGAAAAATGTATTCCAACTTGAGCAAAGCGGTAAACTTAGTAACATCGCATATCATTGTGCGCGTCGAATGAAAGATGATTGTTTTTATGAATTCTTCAGATCAGGGGTATTTAATGTTCGCCTCCCTTTCTGGGGATTATCACACGCATTATGTGAAGCTCATGTTCCATTTCCGCTTAGAGCAAATGTTTACCATGAAAATTACGATGCACCGAAATGCATAGATTTTATTGGCATAAGTTATTACTCACATGGGTATCTGCATAACTTCTCTGTCAAAAATGACACCACTAGAATACCAACAAAGAATGAGCGCTACGTAATTTATGCTGAAGGGTTGTACCGTGCAATTCAAGAAGTATCAGAGTGCTTAGCTAAACCATGCGGCATTCCTATCTATATTACTGAAAATGGCATTGCAGCATGCGATAATGATCAAAGAGAGTTATTCTTTAGGCAATATCTTTATGCTATGTCACGAGCAATTAACGATGGTTATGATGTACGTGGTTATTTCTTTTGGTCATTGATGGATAATTACGAATGGGGTACATACAAAAAACGATATGGTCTATATCATGTTGATTTTGATACCCAAAAACGTACGCTCAAAGGCGGAACTGATCACTTTATTAACGTGGTTAATGGCAGAAAAGCGGGAGCGGGCTTGAAGACGTTATTGAATTAAGGATTCAGAAGTAGCCAAAGGGCTGCCGCTTAAATAGTATATACATCACTAAATTTGAAGGTCTTCTCATAATAAGAGAAGGCCTTTTTTATTGCCTTTTAACAAGGGTCTTATATACTTGATACATAAAATAATTAATACCATTTTATGGAGTCTTATGATTTTAATAAATACTAAAAAATATGTATTTGGTCTCATTTTATTGTTACAAGGTTTTGTATATGCAGTTACTGTACAAGAACAAGCGGGCATCTTACACCTAGAAACTTTGTATGGAGCATTTACTATTGAAGAACCTGTTATTATTGAACTGATTAACAGCTCGGCAATGCAACGACTTAAAGAGATTCATCAATATGGTGTTGTGCATTATGTTAAAAAGCCACAAACATATAATCGCTATGAACATTCACTTGGGGTTTTTGCATTATTACGTCGCTATGGTGCTCCACTAGAAGAACAAATAGCCGGCTTATTACATGATGTGTCTCATACAGTATTTTCTCACGTTGGCGATTTGGTATTTGACCACAAATCTGATAAACAATCTTATCAAGATGATATTCATGAATGGTTTTTAGACCGTACTGGTACTACTGATATTTTAAGGGAACATGGTTATCCTGCAGTTTGTTCCCAAAATAATAAAAAGCAATATCGAGCATTGGAGCAAGATTTGCCTGATTTATGTGCTGATCGTATTGAATATAATCTTATGGGTGGTTTGGAGGAAGATGTAATTAATGAAGAAGATGTTAACGTAATACTTGATGATTTATATTGTCAAGATAGCCAATGGTTTTTTAAGCATATTGAGCCTGCAAAAAAATTAGCATATATATCGTTATATCTGACTGAACATGTATTCGCTGCCCATTGGGATCGCTTTATTTATTATAATACAGCTCACGCGTTAAAGCGGGCTATTGCTATTGATGCTCTTACGTATGACGATATTAATTTTTCAATTGATGATAAGATATGGCATTTATTATGTATAAATGATGATCCTATAATAAAGTCTTATATATCTACAGTTATTAATCATAAAGATCGGTATTATCTCAGTGACCCCAATGAGTATGATATGCATCTTGTATCGAAGTTCCGTGGCGTTGATCCTTTGGTTCAAACAGAGGTTGGTTTTAAGCGATTAACCGATCTTGATGATGCATTTACGCGAGAATATAACCGCGTTAAAGAATTGGCTACTCAGGGATGGTATATAAAATTAAAAAAATCTGAATAGTTACTTTCCGTATGCCAAATACAATACTATAGATCCGGCAACTGCTGCATTAAGACTTTCTATCTTTCCTGGCATAGGTAACGAAAGTTTTTCATCACAATCATTAATCCATTCTGATGGAATACCATGAGCTTCACTACCGATAACGAGCAAGGTATTGGCAAAATTAATTTCTTTAGGAGTTTTGCCGCCAGTAATAACGAGTGCACAAAGTTTTAAGTCTTTTTTGTTTGCGAGCAGTTCATGCCAGGTCAGCTGAAAAATATTGATGTTACCAATAAATCCTGCACTTGCTTGTACAACTTTTGGATGCCATGGATCTACTCCTTCAACAATCACAATCGATGAAACGTTCATTGCTGCACATGATCTGATTAATGTTCCCACATTACCTGGATTATTCATTTGTGCGAGTACTAACCCCCAGGTGAGAGTTGAAGGTAAAGGGGATTGGGGTATTGCAAAAACACCAACAATGCCGCTTGGTGTGGTGGCTTGACTTATTTTTTCCATCACTGGAGAGTTGACTATTGTAATATATTCATTACTTACTAAAGGTTTGATGTTATCTAAAACTTCATCAAGTACATACAGTTGTATAAGATCAATGTTTGAATTGATTAAGGTTGTACAGGCGCGCAAGCCTTCTGCAATGAACTGTTGTTGCTTTTTGCGTTCTTTTGCTTGTCTGAGGCCGTACACTTCTTTGATTTGTTGATTGCTACGCGAAGTTATTCTTTTCATTATAATTTACCGTCTAGAATTTTTTGTCGATAATCTTTCATTAATTGTACCATAAAGTGCAAATTATGAATGGTTGCTAAAATCATTCCAGTCATTTCCTTTGCTTTAAAAAGATGATGAAGGTAGGCAAGGGTGTAGCGTTGACATACCATGCAAGCGCATGTTTCATCAATAGGGCGAAAGTTTTCTTTGTTGTTACTGTTGAGAACTTTTTTATAACCAGATGAGGTAAACAAAAGTCCGTGTCGTGCGCATCGTGTTGGGTTGGAACTATCCAAGGTGTCAATGCCTAGTTTAATGCATTGTTCTAATGAACCTAGATCGCCGATGCCCAGCAGATGATTTGGTTTATTGCTAGGGATTAGGGGCATAGCAAAGTTTAACATATCAAACATTTCTTGATGTGATTTGCCCAAACTACCGCCGATGGCAAAACCATCAAAATCAAGTTTTGTAAGGTAATCACAACTGAGCTTGCGCAATTTTTTATCGATACCACCATGAATGACTGCATACATTGCCTGATTATTTTTATTCTTCAAATGTGTATCAAGTGATCGTTTTTCCCAGCGATGAGTTCGATGTAATGATTCTTCTAATTTGTTAGGATCAATGTGGTAGGGCGGAAGTTCATCAAGTGGAATAATAATATCAGCACCAAGATCCTTTTGGGCTTCCACTGATGATTCAGGAGTAAGTAATATTTTATCGCCATTACGGTATGACCGGAACAGTACACCTTCTTCATCTATTTTCAACACCGCATTATTGCCTTTTTTTTGCCCCTTGCTTTTGAGTTCATCCTTTACCGTTCCATAGGCTAGGCTGAATACCTGAAATCCGCCAGAATCAGTAATAATGGGTAAATTTCGATTAATGAAGGTATGTAAGCCGCCAGCTTTTTTGATCGTTTCGGTACCAGGTTGTAGCATCAGATGATAGGTATTGCAAAACATAAGTTGCAACCCAATGGCATTAACCATTTCATTATCAAGCGCTTTGAGGGTAGCATTGGTGCCGACTCCTACAAAGCTTGGTGTCTCGATAATGCCGTGAGGTGTATGAATTTTGCCGACACGAGCGCGTGATTTTGTTGATTGATAAACAATTTCGAATTTAAACATTATTTTTAATAATTTTCTTTGATAGCAGAAGAAATGGGGTTGAAGTAACCATAACCACCATTTTTATCAGGTAACTGACCAGGATTATTTCTCCTATATTGTCTATGATACCATAGAGGCCTAAAAAGCTGAATAGGACAGTGTCAAGCAGCTGGCAAAGCATGATCGATATATAATTACGCCCTATCAAATAGCTCCCTTTAAAAAGGTTTTTGAGGAATCCATACAAATGGCAATCCATGAATTGTACGATTAGATAGACCAAAAAAGAAGCTACAACAATGCGTGGCATAAACCTCAAGATAGATTCAAAGTGGATCTGTGCACTATCAGTGATGCTTGGTATATAATGCAGGTGTATCTGAGATAGCAGGGCATAAAAAAGCATAAGAGCAAAGCTGATCCATATAGCTAATTTAGCCTTATCTTTGCCAAAATATTCTTGCAAAAGGTTAAGCCCAAATACGGCCCCTATAGTAAATGCATCCGAACAGGTTGCCGTAAATCCAAAAAGGGTAGTTTGCTTGATAACAAAGAGATTCGCGAGAATGCATTGCGTGCAAATGAAGGCAATAAGCGCCTCTTTGCCGAGTCTGAGTGCCCCAAGAGCAAAGCAGCTGATAATAATGGTATGGAATATAAATAGTAGCTCATTTATCATAAAATATGCTCAATAATCTAAAATATAGTCAGTCAAGTTAACAAATCAGATGTATTTATAATAGCATATTTTTGAAAAAATGTATTTTGAAGGATATATTGAGTAAAAAAATAATGCGAACAAGCTCGCAGAGGGTAAATTTAAGGGTTATTTATGTAATGGATGCTGTTTGAAGCCGATGAGCCGGCATTCTGGTTGTGGGACTATGCCGAATTGAGTTTTGACGAGTTCTTGCATTTTTTTGGCGAGATTAATAATGTCCTGCGTTGTAGCATGGCCTTGATTAACAATCATATTAGCATGTTGATAAGAAACAGAGGCATTGCCAATGTGTAACGCTCCTTTTACGCCGATTTTATCTAGATAGTAGGCGATATAAATCATTTTTTTACCGTTGATTTCAAGATTAACTTCATGTTCATGAAAATTTCGAAAAAAACTACCACAGGTATGTGATGAGGGGTATCGCTTGGTGCGATGGCGAGTGATTTCTGCTCTTCTTCCTTTGGCATAAGCAACTGCTAGATCAGAACCTTTTTTAAGTTTAAATCGTGCACTCACTAAGTAGTAATCATCCTTGTGGAGTGTGGAATAATTATAATCGAAGTTAAACCAGCTTGTATTAATATGCTGTACGATACTTGTTTCTTTATTAATTACTTGTGCGTCAACAAGAAAATGTTCAAGAAGAAACTCAAAATAATGCAAATTTATATATACTGCACCTCCTACGGTGCCTGGGATTCCACTAAATTCTTCAAGGCCAAGAAGATTATTATTCAAACAATATGTAATCAGGTTATTCATCGAAACGCCAGCACCTGCACTGACAAGAGCATATTGGTTATCTAATGATTCATGGCTTATTTTGTGAAGCTCGGGCTTGATAATAAGGCCATCAAAACCATCATCACTTATCAAAATATTGGCTCCTTCGCCTAAAATAAAAATAGGAAGGTTGTTTTGGCGAGCAAATGTTAATGCTTGTTGAAATGCTTCAATAGTTTTTGGCTCTGAAAAAAAACGGGCATTACCGCCTGTTCTGAACCAATTTTTTTCCTTGAGGGGTACATCTGTTTGAATGAGATGATTCATTGAAGTAGTGGATGATGATGTTGAGAGTTTGTTAGTATCGTAATTCGCCATATTTGTTAATTACGTGTTTCCGGGTGTTTTAGTTTGCATGTCTGCTTTTTTAATTGGTGGACGACATTGTACTTTATTATCACGAACTAGATTTTGGCATGTTGCACTGCATGTATTATTCAGTTTTTGAATGCATACCTTACAACAAACGAAATGTTTATTACATTGCGCATTACTACAGTTGATAAACTCGTCGCATGAAGTATTGCATACATCACATGTGCTGATAATATCATCATTTACTTTAACGGTAATTCTTCCATCAAAAACATAGTTTTTTCCTCTAAAATAGCCGTTAGGATACTGTTCTACATATCGATGAATGCCGCCTTTAATTTGATACACTTCTTTTGCAACATTTTTTAACTTCAAATATGCTGTTGCACGTTCACAGCGGATACCGCCAGTGCAGTACATTAATACCTGCTTATCTTTAAATAAATTTAGATTATTATCAATGTAATTGGGAAATTCTCTAAAATGACGAATATCGGCTTTTATAGCTTTTTGAAAGGTGCCAACTTTAGATTCGAAATTATTCCTACAATCTAAAATAATAAGATCATTGCTTTTTTGTTTGATTAACTCATGAGTTTCTTCGGGGTTTAGGTGCTGACCGGTATGTTTAACATTAACCTTTTGGGGATCAAGACCTAAGCGAACAATTTCATCTTTGACGACAATGCGAAGTCGTGGAAAACAATCTGCATTTCCCTCACTTTTTTTAAAATCGATGTCATTAAACAATGGGTCCTGGCGCATAGCGGCAATATAATGCTCTATATTTTTTATTGATCCACCAACAGTGCCATTTATCCCTTCATGAGCAATAATAATTCTCCCGCGTAATGTATGATCCTGGCAAAGTTTTTTCTGCCATTCCATGATCTTTTTTGGGTATTGTATGTCGACATATTTATAGTACAGGATAATATTGTCCATGATAAATCCATATTCATAATTTTTTTGTACATTAATTGTAGCAAATCATACATATTTCGTCGATAAGTAACTGCTCTCTAAATAAAAAAGTTGCCGCTATATATTTAATACAGCGGCAACGTATATACAGTAATTATTGAATATAATTAACTAACGGTGACTGGCAACCCTAACGATTGAGCTCCATAGCGTAGAGCAAAGTATGCAAGAAGACATCGAGTTAGGCGTCCTAGACCAGAACGTTCTTTTCCATCTTGATATTGCGGATCAGTTAATAATCCTTGAATGAAAGGAACTTTGCGTAACAAATTAGCTACTATATCATTGTTTACTAATGTATGAGCGCCGGTGACTAACCCAATTTGAGTAAGCACGTTTGGAATATTTTGTGGATTGCCAAATTGCCATTCATATAAACTGATAATTGCGGCAGCAGCGCCAGCTTTGGAGACATCACTGACAAGTTCGTCTCGTTCTTGGTTAGAGCGTGTATCATATTGTACTTCTTCATTAGCAGCATCATTCCATTGACCGATAGTTAGCATTCCTCCAAGTGTTAGCAGTTTTCCCAAAACTTCTGCTACATTTGTTGCGCATGTTCCTTGAGTGCTTATTAATAATGTGCCACATGCCATGGTGGCCATTATTTTTTTGTATCCATCCATATCATTCTCCTACAAAAAAAATAAAACAAATATTACTATTACTTTCGACTATAGTCAGGCTTTAAAAGTAATCATCTAATTAATAGACGTCAAGTAATTACATAATTATTTTTTTTTATGCATTTTAAATATGATCAACACGTTTTTTAAAGAAATAAAAAGCAAATAACGTAAATAACAAAGAAAAGATTAATAATGCAATAATACATATCCACAGTGGTAAAAATTGTGTGCTGCCAATAGCAGCTTGACGTAATCCTTCAGTAACATAGATCATTGGATTTGCTAAATTAAGATATCCAAGTAATGGCGAGAACTCGGTCATAATATTTCTTGGAATTCGAAAGCCACCGAAAAAAAATAAAGGATGATTAATGCGCATCCAAAAACGGGTCATTAGATGGGGACCTTTTAATATACACATAGCAAGTATATGATAAGCGGCACAGCACAGTGAACTAACATACAGCATGCAGATGATAGCAGGCCATGATAAATGAGTAGTATCAAAAGAGTTTCCTAAAATAAGTTTAGAAATAGGATAAAATGGCAATAACATGCAAAAAGTAAAGAGCGAAGTAAAAATAATTCGCTCAAGAAGTACCAGTCGTGGGTGCAGGATGCTCATTTGATAGTCAATAAACCGTTCATTTGCTAAATCAAAGAGGAGCTCACTGGTAATAGTAAACGTTAAAATGATCATGATTAACAGTATATTACCAATAAAGACAATGGTGCCTAATGTTTTTTGCATTGCTCCAAAATATGTATTGGCTTGAATATAACCAAAGCAAAAAGAAAAAAGCACAGGATAAATAAGTGCAAAGTTTATGATATATTTTGTAATTCGTTTTTTATAAATATATATATCACGCCTTAAAAATTGTAAGAAAAGTAGAACAGATCTATTTATGTTCATAATTTTACTCTAATGTGTAATTAAACAGGATCAAGATGTTTACGAATACTGCGTGCGATTCCCCATATATTAAGCATGCAACATAACAACAATATCGGCATACAAAAAGTCCATGGTAAATATGTATTATTATTTAACAAAGCAGAGCGTAATCCTTCTGGCATGTATGTGGTAGGGCTCAACAGTAATAATGCTGCTAATGTGGGGGAAAAGTCTGCAATTGCCTTCCATGTATAAAATACACAACCAAGGCAAAGTAATGGAACAAGGCGTCGTGCCCAAAGATTTTCTGTAAACCAGGTGAATGAATAGGCAAAACTAAAATATAAAAACAGTGTGCCAAAAAATAATAAATTTACTATATAACAACTTATGAATGCTAACCAATTAGCATGTTCTAGAGAAAATTGTGGGCCTAAGAGTAGTATGCCCAGCGTAAATAGTGGCATAGTAATAACAAATGCTTCAATTACAAATTTTGTTATGTATTCAGCAAATAGCCAATGCTTAGGTAAAGGCAAAGTAGAATGATAATCAATAAAGCGGCTAAATTGTCTATCAAATATCATAGTGCGTGCAAAGTTGTAGCCAATTGAAAATAGATGCATGATGAAGATGCTAATGAATAATGGTTCAATGAGTGTTCGATGCATACCCATTAAAGGGAACAGATAACCAAAAATAGTAACTTGGGTAGCAACAAGTATCATGCCATCAATCAATGTTCCTCTGAGCGTTGAAGTAAATACCTTCATATCCCTACGCAAAAGGGCAAAAAAAACTCGTGCATTATGAATAAAAGCATTATTCATTATTTTCTTGCGTTAACTTCAAAATATCTCTTCAAGTTTTGCCATTTGATGTTTTTCTTTTAATTTGGCTACTGATTCAACCAGAAGTACTTTGCCCTGACTTAATATGCATACCCGGTCAGAAAGAACTTCTGCTTCATCAAGATAATGTGTTGTTAAAATGATAGTAATGCCCATAGCTTTTAAAGTACTGATGTGCCGCCATAGTTTTTTGCGGATATTTGGATCTAATCCTACCGTTGGTTCATCTAAAATAACAATTTTAGGCTCGTGCATAAGTGCTCGTGCAATTAATACACGTTGTTTATTACCACCAGAAAGGGCACGAATGTTAAATCCTGCATAACGAGTAAGTTCAAGTTGTTCCATCAATTCGTGAGCTCGTTCCATTATTTTTGCTTCAGGCATCAAAAAATATCGACCGGCAAAAATAAGATTTTCATGCACAGTTAAAAACTGATCAAGATTTTGGCGTTGCGGGCAAAAGCCGATTGCTTTTCTATAATCAATCAAATTGTTGTAAATTGATGTTCCGTTGAATAATACATCACCAGATGTTGGAGGATGCAATGTGGCGATAATTGATGAGAGCGTTGTTTTGCCGGCAGCGTTAACACCAAGCAAGCCAAAAATTTCTCCTTTGTTGATCGTAAGTGAGACATTATCAAGTGCGCGTATTTCTTGGCTATCATCACGGTATATTTTAGTAAGATTTCTAATTTCAAGAATTGATTTATCCAAAATTAGCTTTTTGTTTTAGCATTAACATAATCAGTTAAATATTGGTATTGTTCTGCAACGGTTTTATGCCATCCATCAGTACTATTACCACTGCCATCATTAATATGCTCTTGTAATGTGTTGATATATTCTTGAAGAATCTCTTGTTGATTATTATTGCATAATATGCGCGCTGCTTCCAAATCAGCTTCTTTTTCTTGTGTTTTAATCAATGCTGGCATACCTAATGCAGTGAGCATAATGAGTGCTCCTGCGGCGATACCTCTTGCGCTAATGACCGTTGATGAAGATGATGGAACAACTTTCTTGATTAATAATAATAGTAACGGTATTGGCAAAAGGGATAAAAGCACCTTTGGATGATGTTTATTAGCGTAATGTGCTGCTTCATGATGAATCATAAATAATTGTTCTGCTTCATCGCATTTATTTAATAAATCTTCATTAAACCAAATACCAAACATAGTAAATGAATATAATTTATTACCCATGATGTGTTGTGGTATTGTGTTCATTTTTTTGATAGGTACATTATCTACATCTTTGACACCAAAATTATGCAGGGCTTCTCGTGTTGTTGCTTGATAATGGGGTGAAGCATCTTTATCACCAAGAATCGTGCAATAAGTTTGTTCTATCAATTTTTGTGGATTAAAGGTGCCATGAGAAAAAGTTGGGATGAATGCAATCAAATAAATTATTATACATTTGTAAGAAGCATGCATACGAATAACCTTTCAAAATAATACATTAATGATATATATATTATTGCATAAGCATATAACTTAATCAAGCGATTGTTAGGGCTAATTGGCATGATTCGAAATAGAATAATTACGATCTATAATTTAGAAAGATGGATTTGCATAAAAAATAAAATAATGGTATATGTCGATATTAGTGTATGTATGTTGTTATATTAACATTTTTTATATAAGGAGAACGTATGAAGCGTTATCTAGTCGAACTTATCGGCACTTTTTTTCTTGTGCTTGCAATAAGTGTCACAGGCAATCCGTGGGCAGTTGGCCCAATGCTCATGGCAATGGTATATCTTGGTTATCACATTTCCGGAGCTCATTATAATCCAGCAGTAACTCTTGCTGTATATTTACGTGGTAAATTGGCTGTGCAACATGTAGGGTACTATATGCTTGCGCAAATAGCTGGCGCATTATTAGCATCAGTATTATATAATCTTGTGTATGGTACTGTATTTATACAGGAACTGGCTCCTGAAGCTAGTATGTGGGTTGTAATGTTGTTAGAAGTATTATTAACATTTGTTTGGTGTTCTGTTGTATTGGCTGTATCAACAACCAGTGCCTTGCGAGGAAATTATATTTATGGCGTTGCAATAGGAATTACCTTGATGGGAATAGCTTTCTTTGCCGGCAGTTATAATCCTGCTGTTGCTCTTGGTTCTGTGCTGTTTAGCCTTGTTAGAACCGGTTCTTTGGGCGGTCTTAATGCATTAGCTGTGTATACTGTTGGTCCTTTAATTGGCGGTGTATTGAGCGGTTATTTGTGTAATTACCTTTATTCAGAAGAAACGTTTTAAGGTATAGAATTATATAAGCACTTGTAGTATTAATATGGTATTTTATCTTTCTTTCTTTTCCATATATCAAATGCTATGAGTGCTTCTTTTATATTTTAATATTAAGCATTATTGCTAGCACTTTGTTCGAACAGGAGGCATTATTGTTATAAATAACCTGCTGAAACAATCGTACTACATCAATATTTGGTTCGTTTATTACTAAACTTTCTAAGAATGCTCTACCTAAAAATAACTCTATTTTTGCTTTCCTTAAATTGCGCTCAGGACCTTCTTTCGCACTAGTGTAATAGTCGATTATTTCTTCACAAGTAGGGTTTACAGTACAATGTGTTGGATTATCTAGATAAATCGAGACGAACGTTATTTGCTCCTGTAAATATTGGTTAAGACTATCAATATGTAGTTTGCAAACTTTTTGAAAATCTGTATTGGGGGTAGCAGAATGACTTTCAGCTTCCTGTATGTTTTGTAATTTTTGTTTGATCTCGTGAACGCTTCGGAGGCTAATCTTATTTCCTGTCTTTATATCAGATGCTATTTTGTTATAAGAAGTTAATGTTTTTATTAGTTCAGTGGTTTCTGGAGTGTTCATCTGAATAAGGTGTTTTTGCATTGTATAATTATTACGAGTAATCCCGATAGCAATAATTGAAAATAATAATAGTTTTTTATTCATGCTATGCATCTATTTAAGTTAAGAAACCTATTTCTGATTTTCGGTGTGATTTTCTCGAAATTGCCGAAACTGGATTAATATAGTAATCCAATTATGTTAATAGGTTAAAGAGGTAAAATAATTATGGCAAAATTAATGCGATTTAAAGATAGATCTGATGCAGGAAAACAGCTAGCAAAGCAATTGATGCAATACAAAAACAATCCCAATGCAATCATCATAGGCTTGCCCCGAGGTGGCGTTGTTACCGCTTTTGAGGTTGCACGAGCACTTGAATTGCCGCTTGATATTGTGGTACCGCGCAAAATTGGAGCTCCTGGGGATCCAGAACTTGCCGTTGGTGCATTGACAGAAGATGGCATTGCTATTTTTAATGAAGATCTTATGAAAGCCCTTGGCTTAACCGAGGATGATGTTAAGCATATAATTGATGCAGAAAAAAAAGAGGCAATACGTCGTTTGACGTTATATCGTGGAGATCGAGCACCGCTCAATCTTGAAGATAAAATTGTTATTTTGATTGATGATGGCATTGCAACAGGAGCAACGATGCGAGCAGCCATTGCATCAGCACAAAAAAAAGGGGCGCAAAAAATTGTTGTTGCAGTTCCCGTTTCCCCGCCGCAGGTAATAGAAAGAATTAAGAAAGAGGTTGATGAAATTATCTGTTTGCAGATACCAGAATTCTTTTGGGGAGTTGGTGCTTTTTATGATGTTTTTGCACAAACAGAGGATGAAGAAGTAATAGCATTGATGAAAAAATCAGCAGCATAAAAAGAGAACCCCAACAAAATATTGGGGTTCTCGAGTTGTTCTGTTATTTATTCAGATTCATGAAGATCAGGATAATTCGGCCGTTGAGGTTGCCCGGAGGATGCCCTTGCTTTCGCTCGATCAACTCCAAAATTATTAAACATCAAGTTGTCAAGTTCTTGCTCTCCTCTTTCTGCCGCTTCAGCAGCCTGCCTATTCCGATCATCAGCTGTTTGACCAGAAACGTGAGTTTCTTGAGGTGGCGTACATTCTAATGTTTCTTCGAAGCTCGGAAAACCAACCTCAACTTTTTTGTCTTCGATTGCATCTGTAATTGCTTTATTGCAACGAAGTTTTTTATCAATACGTATTTCTGCAGAATTGTATGCCTTGAAGAGGTGCCTTAGTCCTTTAAATAATTTGTATGCGCCTACTAATGATCCGACTAAAGTCGCTGCTCTGAAAGCTTGGTTACTATATGGATTATAATTTGCAGGAAGTAGAACTAAAAATTTTACTATTGCGGAGCCAGCAAGCCAGAGAATTCCCCGAGCAGCATGCTGACGGAATTTTTTCAGGTTTTTTTCATCTACTAGGTATGCTTCTAGATAGGCTTGTCTATTAAGTAAATTTGAATGCCGATTTTCAGCTAATTGTTTTAAGCCATTTAATTGTTCTGGTATTCTTTGTCTTATAATTTCTGCAGTAAAAGAAGCACGATCAGCTTGGCTGCTTGGTTTTGATGTATAATATGCAGGGCTAAAGCGATGAATGAATTTGTTAAAGTTATCTTTTTTAATAGCTGAAGCAAAATGTTTTTTATGTACAAGTTGCTTTAATCCATAACGTTCACCAGTGCAGATTGTTGCGCTAGGTGTTGTTAGTCCAATTAAAAAGCCAATAGACATCGTTAGCAACATAGATTTTTTGTTTATGATCATGTTATTCATAAAAACCTCCAAGATTGATTTATATTAAAAAACGTCATTTTAAATAATATGACAAAAGAGAATACAATTGTCAAACGCTATCCCCCGTTGTAGCAGCTCCTACTGTCTTTTTATTTCTCAATAGAATTTTCACTCCTGTAATTTCTTTTTCTGATTTCGAATTTATTCAATAAATTGGTAACGGTATCTTTAAATCCGCTGTATTCAAGCTCTGCTTATGGCAACACATTGCGGGGCCGGACTATTTTCATGTTGAAATGTAAACAGAGGATGAAGAGGTGATAACATTGATGAAAAAGTTAGCAGCATGAAAAAAAGAACCCCAATGTTTAATTGGGGTTCTCATGAAAACGTTCAAATGTTTCTTGAATTTGCTCGGCAATTACTCAGGCTTAGAAAGCTCTAATCGTTTTCTTTTTGAATCGATAGCCTCAGTAATTTCTTGATTGCATCGAATTTTGTTATTAATGTGAGCTTCTGGACGGACAAGCCCCTTCCAGAGTTTTTTTGATGCACCGTATACTTTACATGTACCATATAAGCCTGCTAGTAGAATTGCTGTAGCGTTTATTTGAAATAGCGGATTCATTTCTGGCGCATAATGTTCATAGTCAAACGCTGGTGGGCTATTTTGTGCTAGATAACTAGCAAGAGTAAATGATGATACTCCCAACAAAGCATTATAAACCCCCTTTTTTATATTTTTAGGATTTATTTTGAGTTTATGTCCCCAAGGGCTGATGGGTACCTCTTTGAGGGAGTCTTTTTTAGCATTTAAATTTCTCTGACGCAGTTGAGCTAGAGCACTTAGATCATTGATTTGCGCCTGAATAGCGCGATCGGAGTATTCGTTCTCCTGATTAAGTATAGGAGGATATGCATTCTCTAATAAAGAACCCAATCCTTTAGCATCATCTTTATTAATCTTGCTCATAAAATTCGATCTATGATACATCCTATGATTGTTTTTGGTTGTTCCATAAATTGGATCATTGCATATTGTTTGGTTAGAAACTGCTAATCCAACTAAAATACTGACGGACATCGTTAGCAACATAGATTTTTTGTTTATGATCATGTTATTCATAAAAACCTCCAAGATTGATTTGTATTAAAAAACGTCATTTTAAACAATATGACAAAAGAGAATACAATTGTCAAACGCTACCCGCCGTTATAGCAGTTCCTGCCGCCTTTTTATTTCTCAATAGGATTTTTTACCCCTGTATTTTCTTTTTCTGATTTCGAATTTATTCAGTAAATTGGTAACGGTATCTTTAAATCCGCTGCATTCAAATTCTGCTTATGGTAACATCGCAGAGCTGGACTATTTTCATGTTGAAGTACAAACAGAAGATGAAAAAGTGATAGCATTGATGACAACGTCAGCAGCATGAAAGAAAAAGAACCCCAACGTTAAATTGGGGTTCTCGTGAAAACGTTCAAATATTTCTTGAATTTGCTCAGAAATTACTCAGAACGAGAAAACCCTAATTTTTTTTCTGTTTTTTCGATGGCATTAATAATTACTTTATTGCAATCAAGTTTTTCCTCAATACGTTTTTTGGGAGAAACGAATGCCTGCAAGAGATGCCTTGGTGCTTTATACAATAATTTGTATGCGCCTGCTAGCAAGCCTATACCTACGCCTAAGCCTGGCCCTCCTAGATTAGGATAAATCCCATGTGGATCAGAATAATGGTCAATGAATAGTATTAAGGATGCTACTACTGCTGAGCCAGCAAAAAAGGTAGCTCCCCAAGCAGCATGATTCTTGGATTTTTTTATGCTTTTAGGATCTATTGTGAAGAGCTTCTGTGTGAAGGGGAATAATTTCTTTTGTTCTAGACTGGTTTGTCTGTTTGATAACTCTGAACTACGAGTTTTAGTTTGCTGAAGTAAGTCATTTAATTCTTTGCTTATTTTTTGCTGATTAAGATTATAAGATTTACCTGGTTGTGGTGCAGGATATGCACGACTCAAGTGATGAATTAATTGCTTAGTGTTGCCTTTTTTAATAGCTGAACCAAAATCTTTTTTAGAAACATTTTGGTTAAATCCATAACGTTCATTATCATTACAGATTGTTGCATTAGGTGTAGTCAGTCCAACTAAAAAGCCAACAGACATCGTTAGCAACATAGATTTTTTGTTTGTGATCATGTTATTCATAAAAACCTCCAAGATTGATTTATATTAAAAAACGTCATTTTAAATAATATGACAAAAGAGAATACAATTGTCAAACGCTACCGCCCGTTATAGGAGGCTCTACCATCCTTTTATTTCTCAATAGAATTTTTTACTCCCGTAGTCTCTTTTTCTGATTTCGAATTTATTCAGTAAATTGGTAACGGTATCTTTAAATCTGCTGTATTCAAGTTCTTGATATGGCAACATTGCAGGGCCGGACTATTTTCATGTTGAAGCACAAACAGAAGATGAAGAGGTGATAGCATTGATGAAAAAGTCAGCAGCATGAAAAAAAGAACCCCAACGTTTAATTGGGGTTCTCATGAAAACGTTCAAATGTTTCTTGAATTCGCTCGGAAATTACTCAGAATTAGAAAGCCCTAATTTTTTTTCTGTTTCTTCGATAGCATTAATAATTGCTTGATTGCATTGAAGTTTTTTATCAATACGTTTTTCTGGAGAAACAAGCCCCTTCCAGAGATGCTTTGGTGTTTTATACAATAATTTGTATGCGCATATTGGTATGGGTAGTAATTGAAGAAAGTCTCCTAGATTAGGGCCAACTGGATCAAGCTTGTCAGCGAATAGTGTGAGAGCTGCTCCTATTACTGAACCAGCAAGCCAAAAAGCTCCCCAAGTCGCATGATCCTTTGATTTATTTATGCTTTTAGTATCTATTGTGAAGAGTCTATTTTTTGCGAAGAAGAATTTCTTTTCTTGTAGATTGTTTTTTCTTTTATTTAAAGCTGATTTCCGTTCTTTAGCTAACTGTTGCAACCTTTTAAGTTGTTGACCTATTTCTTTTTTTGGTGGTTCAGAAGTGCTTGATTCTGGTTCAGGATATGCATGACTCAAGAGATGATTAAATTTTTTAGCGTCATCTTTTTTTATAGCTGAATCAAGATCACTATTACAGATTGTTGGATTAGGTATTGCCAGTCCAACTAAAAAACCAACAGAAATCGTTAGCAACATAGATTTTTTATTTATGATCATGTTATTCATAAAAATCTCCAAGGTTGACTTATATTAAAAAATGTCATTTTAAATAAGTTTACAAAAGAGAATACAATTATCAAATGCTGCCTATTGTTATAGTAGCTTCTACTTGTTTTTATTTTTCAATAGAAAGCTTTTGCGTCTATTTAGTAAAAATAGACGCTACGAAGATTGCTCAGGATTTTATTTTCTTTTTCTGATTTCGAATTTATTCAGTAAATTGGTAACAGTTTCTTTAAATCCGCTGTATTCAAGTTCTGCATATGGTAACATTGCAGGGCCGGACCATCCTTGGTTGCGTATTTCAATTGCTTTTTCTTGCGCTTTGAATCGTACAACATCCCACGTAGGATTGTCAAAAAAGTCGACATAAAAATCGGAAAAACGAGCTTGTTTATCAAGTGAAAATCCAAGAGCGGCAACAATTGGTAAGCAATACATGCCAGTAATTGCTGTATTGATTGGTACTGGCATAAGTGGCATGTTGTGCGATCCGCGGGCACCACCACCAACGTAATGTGCTTTAGCAAATGGAGAGACTACCTCTTCTGGTGCAGGAAAGAATCCTTGATTGCGAACCAAGGCAACCGGATCATCTTTGCCAGTATATTTTCCGGCGATGATATGAAGACGATCAGTTGATGCAGCAACAGCTTGTTCATTATAGGTACGTGAATAAATTGCTTTAATACCAAAGCGTTCATTATCACGTAAAAGCATTGCAATGTGATAACTATCTTCAGGTGCGTTCAGCGTAATGACTTTATCACCATCTCCTGTATGATTCATATCAATAATGTCAAACGAAAATCCTTTAATCATTTTTGGTAACATCAGACCGGCGCAATACATAGGATCGGCAAATGCTAAAAATAATGGGAGATTAAATGCACCCGGACCACATTTATCAGCAGCAAAAAACATAAATGATTCTGCAGGGCGTGGATCTTGGCGATTGTAATCAAAGGTGATTTCTGCAACACCGGGTCCTGCACCGCGGACATTGGCTGAAGGAGCATCCACTAGGAGATCTTGCCCAGCTCCATAGCATCCGCATTCATCAGCAAAATCTGTTGCTTTTAAAAATGAATCCCAGGCAAACATATGAATATCTTCATTGTCATTACCGCGTGTGTGCGTCATGAGTATTGCGATATCATCACCGGTGTGGGTAACTAGTCCATCAATGAGTAAACCCTTTTCAATTGCTTGGCTAACATTCTTGCGCACGGCTTCAAGCATTTTGGGAGTAGGTTTAGTATGACCGCCAACTGAACCAACATCAGCTTTGATTAATGAAATGGTTGCTTTCATTGCTCCTCCTTTTTTTAATAGTTGTAACATTGTTTTTGTCTTTGTATATAGTTACTTATCTTTGATAAAAATACAAGTGAAGCTCAACTTGTTAACAGATTAGAAAATTGCGTAATATTAGATTTTGCCGTATTCTAAATATAAGCAATACAATGATTTAATAGTTTTTTGCGTGATAAGGATAGTTGCATAATGAAACTTTCTATTGCCTGGATTTTTGATCACATCGATGCCGATTGGAAAACAATCGATATTCCTAAGCTTGTTGAGCAATTTAATCAAACAACAGCAGAAATTGAAGGCTTTCAAAAAATTACTGTTGATCTTGATCTTTTTACATGTGCACAGATTGTTAAAATACAAAAAGATATGATTCTTGTTCATAGCCCCCAATTGCAACGAGATATCGAATTAGTTTATCGCGATGATGTGCAAAAAGATCAATGGTATTTAGTAAAAAAACAGAATGACCAATTTGTTTGGGCAGCTGGTAATGATTTTCACAGTGCGAAGGAAGTTATGCTTCCAGCGCTTTATTGTGAAAAACAGATACAAGCAGGTGAATGGCAACAATCTTTTGAAACAGAAGATTACATTATAGAAGTTGATAATAAATCGATTACACATCGACCGGATATGTGGGGCCATCGTGGTTTTGCACGAGAAATTGCAGCAATACTGGAGTTGCCATTTAAACCGTTAGAAGAATTTATTATTCACAAAGTGATTAAACAATTTGATGATCATGCACCATCAACAATAACTCATCCAATTGAAGTTGAAGTTAAAAATCCTGAGATATGTAAACGATTTGCCGGGTTGTATTTTGAGCATATTGAACGACGACCATCATTGTTGTGGATGGCGCATCGGTTGCTGCGTGTTGGCAGTCGACCAATTGATGCCATTGTTGATGCAACTAATTATGTGATGCTTGATATGTCACAACCGATGCATGCATTTGATGCTGCTGCTATCGGTACAAGAAACATTATGCCGCGGCGTGCAAAAAATAAGGAAAAACTTACTTTGCTCGATGATCAAGTTATTGAACTTACTTCTGATGATTATGTTATCACTGATGGCAAAAAACCAATTGCCCTTGCTGGTGTTATGGGTGGCCGTGAAACTGGTATTAGTCCAACAACCAAATCAATTTTTTTAGAATCTGCCTGTTTTGATGCAACTGCAATTCGCAGAACTTCAATACGATATAAACAACGCACCGAAGCATCAGCTCGATTTGAAAAAAGTTTAGATCCAAATCAAAATACGTTAGCAATATTACGTTTTTTAAAATTACTCGATGATGCACATATTCCGTTTAATGCTGCGGATGAAATTGTTTCGCTTGGAGCTCGAGCGCAAGAATTAACGATTAATGTAGAACATAGTTTTTTGGAAAAACGTCTTGGAGTAACAATAGCATCAGATTTTGTTGTTCGTACGCTCAAAAAACTTGAGTTTGCTGTTGAGCATGCTGGCGGTGCTTATTCTATTACTGTTCCAACATTTCGCTGTGCAAAAGATGTCACTATCAAAGAAGATATTGTAGAAGAGGTCGGCCGCTTTTTTGGTTTTTCAACTATTACCCATACATTACCGCACAGGCAAATGCGTTCATTTGATTTGAGTAGTGTGCATCGTTTGCGTTCTATTAAACAACTGATGGCTTATACATTAACGATGCGTGAAGTATATAATTATGCATTTTATGATGAAGAGTTTTTGCGTGAACTGCAATGGGAACCACAAAATGCTATTGCCGTTAAAAATCCAGTTTCGGAAAACTGGCAGCGCTTAGTTACGTCGCTTATACCAACATTATTTAAGAATATAGATCACAACGTTGCTGATCATGATCAGTTACGGTTTTTTGAATGGGGGCGTATCTGGCAACAAGCAAAAAACATAATGGAGCAAAAATCACTGGCGGGTATATTTTTTGATCGTAAAAATACTATTGATTTTTATGATGCAAAAGCATTATTAGCTCCTTTATTTGATATGTTAGATATGAACGTTTCTTACAAGCGTGTTGATACACCGCATGATCCATGGTTTGCGCACTATCAAACTGCTCATATTATGCATAAAAGCAATAAAATTGGTATCGCAGGTAAAGTACAACCGGTATTGTTCAATCGAGTGACTGAAGGTGATGCATTTGTTTTTGAACTCGATGGTGATTTTTTACTGAATTATAAACCGGAACTAAAACGGTATAAGCCAGTTGCCAAATATCCAGATGTTATACGTGATATAAGTATGTTGATGCCATTGCATGTTATGGTACAAGATATTATTGCCATGATTGCACAGGCAGATAAAAAAATAGTTGATGTTGCATTAATTGATTTCTTTGAAAAAGAGGAATGGAAAGAGCAGCGAGCATTAACGTTCCGTTTTATTGTGCGCGATCCAACCAAAACATTAACCAAAGAAGAAGTTGATGTTATCTGGTCAGCTGTTGCAGCTTTATTGCAACAACGGGGTGCAACAATTCGATGAAAAAACAGTTGTTATTTTTTTGTTACAGTCTGTTATTTGCATTCATTATTATTGCCGATCGTATTACTAAATACTTTGTTTTAATGTACATTACTGATCGATATGAAGTTAATCAATTTTTATCATTTGATCTCACATTTAATCGCGGTATCGCATGGGGAATCTTTTATTCTCAAGATAATTATATTTTTGCAGTAGTAAGCATTGTAATTGCTTTGATCACCGTTGGTTTAGCCATATATGCTTATTTGCGCTGGCGGAATCAACAATATATCCTTGGCGAGATATGTGTTATAGCAGGATCATGTTCTAATCTTATTGATCGCATACTGTATGGTGGCGTTATTGATTTTATTCTTTTGGAGGTGGCCAATTGGTCGTGGCCGGTATTTAATGTTGCTGATGCATGTATTGTTGTTGGTGTTGGTATTATGTTATTAGAATATTTTGGCAGCATTGATAATTAATTATGCGATCTACTCTTTTTTCTTTGTATAAAATTGGTCTTAACTTTTTATCACCGCCATTCTGTGCATATTGCAAAAAGTGGTTAACAAGTAGAATTGCTTTGTGCTCAATCTGTTTTGATAAAATCAAACCAATTATTTCAAAAGATCTTATGATAACAAGGCGATATTCTATGAACGTTTTTGCATGCAGTAGTTACGGTGATCCACTCAAATCATTAATTTTAGCAAAAGGCTGGTCTGATATTGTCTCCAGCAGGCAGCTAGGAGAAATAATATGGCAATCAACCAATGTGAAACAACATGCATTTGATTATCTTATTCCTATTCCTTTGCATTGGAGCCGGTTTGCCAAGCGTGGATTTAATCAAGCAGAAGAAATTGCAACCGCGCTAGCACGCAAAAGTGGTAAGCCTGTAATTAATTTATTACGAAGAATTAAACGGACGTCATTGCAATCAGGGCTAACAATAGAAGGAAGACGTAGTAATATTTGTGATGCTTTTGAAGTTAACTGTTCTGATAGTGATGTGTACAAAAATAAGCATTTGATGCTTGTTGATGATTTGATGACGACTGGTTCAACGTTGCGCGCAGCAGCACAGAAGCTGCTGCGCTATAAACCTGCATCTATTTCAGCTATTGTTGCATGCCGAGTTGTTTAACTTTTATTTTGTTTGTTTTTATTTTGTTTCCTCTTGTGTTTTTTTCGCTTTTTCTTGTGCTTGTTTCAATTTTTCAGCTGTTCTTTTGCCCAGTTTTTTTAATATTTTACCGGTTTGAGTATAATCTTCGGGATCAGAAACATATCCAGCTTCTTCTCCTTCTTTTGCTTCTGGTTGAGTAAGCTTGATGCCTGCCTGCACCCATCGTAGGT
>SDBV01003320.1_pt1 | contig 23825 bp, 27 predicted proteins | sample 2277081 | NCBI WGS metagenome assembly SDBV01 (sample SAMN10402039, study PRJNA504765) | marine sediment metagenome | isolation source: marine sediment core GS10_PC15, 223 cmbsf | place: Arctic Ocean: Southern Knipovich Ridge | collected 2010 | reverse complement strand
CCCTTAACCGATAAATATCTTAAGTCTGGCGGATTAACCACTCTCCTACATCCGCATTTTATAAGTTTATCATTATTTCTTTTTCAAAACAAAGGGAAAGAAGAAGCAAAACATAAAACGAATAAAGTTTGAATTATAACGATGACAAGAGCAGACTAGATAATCCACATGTTATATATAGCATTTTATTCATGTCTCTAAAGAAGGCATTCTAATATTTAAGGTTTACTACATTTTTTAAGCTTTTAGTTTAAAAATCAAATATATTCAATCATTAAAAATAGATTTTAAATCATTATGTTGAGAAAACCAAAAGATAGAAAAAGAATAAAAAAATTTTTAAATCTAATCATATTTGTTATAGTTATAAAAATTCTATATTTCGAAAACAAGACATTCTCTACAATTAAATTTATTTTGGTTTGAAGACGCTAAAAGATTATTTCTCCATTTTATCATATCTTTATGAAACCAAACTTCGTTAAGAAAATTCTTGCAATTTACTAAATCAAATTCTGAGAAATCTTTTTCACCTTCTATAAATGAACAAAAGTAAGATTTTCCCCTGACATTTATATATAAAGAGAATAATCCTGATTCACAAGGTTCAATATATTCTTTATATTCATTGATCTTAGACTTGGAATCAATACTACGGTAGAATTTTAAAGCTGTACAAGAATCCATTCCAAATGATATATTTTCTTTTAATGAATAATTAATAAGATTATTAAATTTTCTTTGTGTTAAAGGATGGTACGAATTACGTAAACCTTTTTGCTTTAAAGATAGAAAAACGATTGCATTAAGATTATTTAAACGAGAATCATTTTTAATATCTCTTAATGTCTGATGAGTTGACTCATATGTTTCTTCTGAAATTAATTGATGAATATTAACTTGTTTTAATGAATTATTTTTAATATCTATTCGATTTGTTAATTTTTCTACAGTTTCATAAGTTAATTTCACATCATAATTAGAAATGGCCACAGCCCCGCATAAAAGAGCTAATTTATCACAAATCTTATTGGTTATATTATATCCGTTAATAGTAATATTAGGAACCACTTTATTATAGTCGTTTTCTCTACAATAACGCAATATTTTAAATAAGTCAAGATTCGAGTCAATATCTCCTATTCCAAAAGCAATCTGAGTTAAATTTCTTGGAATTTTATGAAAAATCATTTTAAAAGTATTAAATGTCATATTTGTTCCTTTCGGATTGTTAGACTTATAACACCAAGAACAGGGGATCCCATGAATTCCATGACAAATAGTGCTTATTTCAATATCAAGAATTTCTGGACCAAAGGGAGAAAATAATGGATCTTCATCAAAGTTACCTCCCCATCTTAAAAATAAACCATCGTCATAACTAAAATCATAATTATAATATTTAGAACGAACAATCTTTACTTTCTTCTTCATATAATTCCTTTAATTTTTCAATTTCCTTATCATTAAGAGAATGAATATACTCCGTTTTTGGAGGTTCAAATTCAGCTAAACAGTAATCACTTACAGTATCATCATCATTTAATGAGGTCATTAATCTTTTAATCCATTGACGACCAAGCGAAAAAATACTTTTGGGAGTTTGAGGCGGAGTATCGACTTTTTTTATGAATAAACCTTCTTTATACAAAGTAAAATGAAGAAGCGAAAATTCATCCTCATTATTATCATCTTGCCAAATAACTTTCTCATTCTTTAAGGCATATAAATATTCATTTAAGCTTCCTATTATCCCTCCTCTTTCACATTCTTTCCAATTAAATTCTGATTTTTCCATATCAAAATGTTTATTAAAGTTGATCTTCCTGTCCTTCGGGACAAATACAACATACGAGGAACTGGAACTATTACTTATAAAACCAACTCGAATTTTCAATTTATGTTTATCCTCCTTTTATTTTATTAATAGGAAAAATTTATTAAAAAACTTTATTATACTTATTATCTGTTAAACATTATAAGGTGAACAGTGTCTTAAAAACTTATTTTTATGTTCTATATTTACTTAATGGTGATTGATAGTTATATGGGGGATATCCTTAAACGCTTGTCTTGAATGTATAAATAAATCATCTTCATCTTCAACTATATAAAGTGTTTTGTTCTTGAAGTCTAACTCTTGACAGAATTTCATAAAATACTTCCTCCCAAGGAATTTCTCCTTTTGAAAATATTCTCTCCATTGTTTTCTACGCTTTTCAAGAGTCTCGTTTTTTACGTATCGAATATTTAATTCATCATCATAATGCTTAATAGAAGCATAAATACGTAGTTCGGACATTATTTCTTTCCAATCGTTTGGTTTTTTTTAAATTACTGAATATTCTTTTAGCCAAATCGGTTGTTCCAACTTGACCATAATCGTACCAATCGTCATGGATCAATTCTTTATCTCCAAAGAGTATTTGTTTAAGTTCATCTGAATTTACTGGTCTTTTAGGCAGGACTAAAATAAATGCACAAGAACTTGAAACAAAACCATTTCTGATTTTCATGCTTTTTTGAAAATATAAGAATTTTTATTATTTTTAATAAAAAAAGGATTTCATTTAAGTATATTTATTATTTTTTTAACGGTCAAACAACTCTAAAAAAACATTGATTTACAACCTTCTCGTTTTAAATAGCCCTTTTATGAGTAAAAAAAATCAATTAATCCCTTCAAAGAAGAAAAAATGTATCATTAAAAATCATCATCTTTATAAAAATAAAAATCATCATCAAGATATTCAATTTTCAGATAGCAAATAAAATATTCAACAGGTTTGGTTATATCACTTTCTGCGTCACCATAATATGATATGTAATTATTTCTAAATTGTTTATAGGAATTTTGCTTAAGTAGGGATGTGTCATTTTTATAAGCTTCAGAATAACAGCTTTCGGGAAATGTTATAACAAAATTTCCATAGACCCATAAATTTTCTTCATCTAAAGAATATGCTCTATCAAATAAAAAATTAGTAATTAAATTGATCAAACTATCATAAACATTATTAGAACATTGTAAAGTGGCTATTTTACTAAATAATTTGCCTTTAATGTATGGAGTTGTATTTTCAAGCTCTTTTTTCAAAGTCTGTTTCGGTAAGCATCTTAAAAGAGCGTCCTTTAAAATATTTTTTGTCAAAACTGATCTGCTACCTAAAGTAAAAGATGTACTACTACTATTACTTACAAAACCCTTTCGAATTTTCATATCTCTCAAAAAATGTTATTCTCTATATATTGTTATTATTTAAACATTTATATATATTAAGTCTATTTTAAAACTAAGTGCTATAACTGATTAAATTTTTAATTAAATCCAAGTTTTCTTCCTTCTTCTAATTTATAAATAAATATATTTAAGCATAAAATCATATTCTTATATTAAAAATAAGTCTTTTATTATGTCACCACCAAATAAAAACCTTAATTGTAATATCAGAAACTTAAAAAGAAATATTAAAGAAAGCTTATCTTTCAAATCTAATAACTTTAAAAATCAAGATGATTTTACAAAAACATCTTTTCAATCTAAATACCGAACAGTTCTAGCATTATACTCAATTGATTTATATCCGGAAATTACCGAATTTATATATGACATTATTATTCGACAATATCATTGTAATTATTTGAATTTAGATATAAAACAACTATATAAAAGTATTTTTTCGACTGATAAATATGAAATTAAAGAAATCAATGAACTAGAAATGATCACAGATATCATTATTAATTATTTTTATAAATACTCAGCAGATTCTTTACTCATTAACAAAAAAAATCATATTATTAATATATTAGTACTAATTAACTTTAGAATTTTAGAAAAAGACACTATTAAAAAAAGAAATTGTAATAAATGCGGAACATCTATTTCATTAGAAACATTCACTAAAGATTTTCTGGATAGTGAGGGATCTTTTATAGATGAATTTGAAATAATTGATCTATATGAGAATGGAATTGATCCTTTCTTATGCGATATATGTGAAAAATATTTTGAACAGTATAAACAATTGAACAAAGGTAAATTTCCTTTGTTTGAAGATTTCTTATCAGATAGTAGTTATGATTTTGTAATAAATAATAAACCTGCTTGTCAATTAAAAAACGAAGACATAAACAAATTGAAATTAAAAATAGAAATATTAAAATTAAAAAAGGAAGTTTCAACTAACGAACTCAAGAATTCTTTAATCGATAAAAAAATTAATAAATTCCAAAGAAAAATAAATTCCAAAAAGGGAAATAACCAGAATTGGTATATATAAAGAATTCTTTATGGTTTTTTGGATTAATTAAATAAAACACCTCTAAAATGTCGTATAATAATGAAGAACTTTCTATGAATAGAAAAAAAAAGTTATATTGTCAAAAAGAAGGAATTAAGTATAAATATGATTCTGAAGATATTTATTCTTATGATGCGTGTTATGATGCTCAATTAGAATTTGGTAGAGTATCAGAATTTGATGATATATTTATAATTAATGTATTTGAGAAAGAAAAAATATCACTTCATTCATTAAAAAACAAGGTAATTATAGAAAGAATTGCTATTGAAAAACCGGAATTTTTATGTTATTTAACATCTCTAGGGATTCATTACAAGGATCATAAAACAGTATTGAAATTTTATGAAGCCAATTTAGGATTAACTTTCATTGGAATAATTAATGATAGATTAGGAGGTAGGATAATCCAAACAAGAAAAGGCACATCTCCTGGAAAAGCCACTTTTTATGTACATGAAGCAACTATTAATAATTTTATTTTGACAAACTTAGGAAACTCAATATTTTCTGATTTTCTAAATATATATATAAAAACCAAGGACATAGAGAAAGGAGGTCTCATCGACAGATTAAATGTAATCAAATATGACGAGGTAAATATTTCCCAAATATTAATGAATTTTAAAATCCAATATAATTATGAAAATTTCAGAAATGTTTTTTGGGATTTTTTTACTTTTGAACAAAAAATGGATGATAATTTAAAATCTTCTTTAAATGAAACATTAAAAGACAATCCATTAATCGAGTTTCCAAAAAATAATTCTTTTATACAAAAATCGGGAAATCATATAGAAATCTCATATAAATCAAATTTAGAATTAAAAGTTAAAATATATTGTAATAAATGTAAGAATTTTACAGAAGAGTATTTCTTCTTAGAAAATATTATTTCAAATTATTATCTATTACCTAAAAACAGAATAATTAATTGTAATAATTGCAATATGCCTTTTTATTTTTCAGTTGAATTTTTTACTTTTAGTTTAGAACCTATAGAACAATTAAATTCTTATTTTGAATATCAATTTAATAAATTATGTAAAGAAACTAAAATTCAATTTGGTATTCGGGGGAGTAAATTAGTTGATCCTAAAAATAAAGGAAATTATATAATTATAGATTATCACCTTGATAAACAAAATTTCTATCCTGATTTAACAATTTTTTGTAATGATTGTAAATCTGAAACTCGATATAGAATACATAGATTTTTGGGTTCTTCAGAAGAACGTTCTATTGAATGTTCTACACCTCAATGCAAAAAACTTTTTTATATAGAATATGATTTACAAAATTTTCGTTATGTATCTCATCAACATTTAATAAAAAAAGTAGAAGATATTCGATATAAGTCTATGTCTTCTATAATAAATAAAGAAAAACAAATTTTTCAATTACCAAAAATACACGAAGCTTCAATATTAAGAGCTTTAAATGAAGGAAAAAAAGGACCTAAAGGTATTTTAAATTACTTAATTAAAGAAAAACATAAAAACCTAATGGTTTATTTATCGAAAGCTTCAAAAAGTCCTAATTATGAGAAATTAAAGGAAAGGATTCGTTTACATATTTTAGAAAAGCTAAATAGATTAATAAGAGAAGGATTAATTCAAATATATAAAGATTATACAGAAAAAAGTAAAAGAAAAAGAAAAAAATATGGATCTTCATTTGTAAAATATTATGAATTAACAGAAAAAGGTAAAACATATTTTAAAAGATTTAAGTTCGATTAGCTTTAAATACAAGGTTTATTTTTACATAATTAAAAGAATAAAGATTATTATGATGGAAGAGAACCATAATCATTTTGATGAGGGAAAACTTTTTTCTAAAATGGTAGACAAAGAAATTGGCTTATTGCCAAATTATTGGCCTCCTGAAGTATGGATTGATGTTTTGATTAAAACATTACTCCATTTAGAGGAAAATGTTGAATATGATATTAATGATTTAAGATTTATGAAAGATGGTACTCAAGATTGGGACGAAGTTTTATATTACCTAGAAAAAATAGAATTAATCAAAGACACAAATGAACGTTTCTCTATTGATGATGGTGATCAAGAAAATGATTATAGACTCTATAAGTTTGTTTGTGATAAAGCTCCTGATATAGAAATAATAGATGAGCATAAATTTATTGTAACAGACTCTCCCTTTTATAGGGCTTTAAATGATGGTCAGAAAGCACTATTTTATATTTTGAATAATCCAGATATAAAATACCCTTATTATAATATAAATATTCCCGATAAATATAAGACTCGAGAGTTTTATGAGTATATGAATATATATTATGGTAATTCTACTGGCCCAAGTTTTTTCTATATTTCAGAAAAAGGTTCTGACATGATACTAAAAATCAATACCATAATCTCTAATTTTTGTAATGAATTAAAAAATATTTCTTTAGATGATGCTATTGAAGAGATACAAGATAAGACCTCAACATATTTAAATGGTATACAAACTAAAGCTATAGCGTTCACAAAAAAAGACAAATAAAAGAAATAATCTTGTTTATTATAGAAGGAAAATAAATTCTTTTTTTAAAAAATTAACCTAATTATCAGGAGAGTTCCATTTGTTTTTATATTCTTCATATCTTTTCCATAGAATATTTGAATCAAACTCTTTTCCTTTTTTAATAGCTTCAATTAAAATAGATGTTTGCATTAATTGAAATTCTTGGGATTTTTCATTTCCCATATTCAAGTAACGGTGAGTTATTTCAATAATCTTTAATGAATCCATAGTGCTAATGTTCCAAATATCAAGATAATATCCTATAATATATGTAATTAATAAAAGAAAAGGAAATATGAAAATCATAATCTTGCTGAAATATATTCAATAGTAAATATAAAAAGTTTTTCATATAATTTAAAATATAAATTACAAATATATTTAAATAAAACTTGAAATATTTCTTATAAAAATGAAAGAAAATTTTGATGAGAAAAATGGAAACTGGAAAAGGATTTGGAAAAATCATCTTATTTGGAGAACATTTCGTCGTTTATAAAATGCCTGCTATAGCATCAGCGTTGGAAGCTTTCACAAGTGCAAATGTTATCGTTAAAGAGGGAAATGGGTGGATAATTAACGATCAGAGATCCGCAACGCTAGGATACAAAAAGAAGAAATACAAGGAGGCAATGCAATCAGTTGCCAATGTAATTAATTATCTAAAAATAGATACAGAAAGTCAAAAACTGGATATTACTTTTGCTGGTAGTTTAATTGCTGTAAGTGGAGTTGGCGCTTCTGCTGCTCAATGCACTTCATTAGCTCGTGCTCTTAACATTAAGTTTGATCTTAAATTAGATGATGAAAAGATAAATCAAGTTGCGTATGAAGGAGAAAAAGCTTATCATGGAACACCCTCAGGAATCGACAACACAGCTTCCACTTATGGTGGTTTAATTTGGTTTGTAAAAAATTTAAGCGGTGGTAAAAATACAATGGATCTTCTGCAAACACCAAACAAGATGCCGTTAGTAATTGCAAATTCAGGAATAACGGCCTCAACAACAGAAGTAGTGGCTGCTGTAAGACGCCTAAAAGAAGAAGATCCAAAGAAATTTGGAAAAATCTTCACAGAATATCAAAATTTAGCGAGGGAGGCAAAAAAGGCTTTAATAAAGGGAGATATTCTCACTAAGGTAGTTTAATGAATCAAAACCATAAATTACTTCAAGAGATTACGGTTTAAAGTGAAATAAATGATAAATTGGTGGAATTATTCATAAAAAATGGGGCGATTGGAGCTAAAATGACAGGAACTGGTCGGGGTGGCTTGGTCATTGCGTTAGTTGAAAATAAAGTAATTCAAGATAAAGTGGCAACCGCCATAGAAAAAGCAGGGTTTGAAGCTTGGAAAACCATGATTGGATAAGAGAGAATTAATATTGAATAAAAATAAGAATATAATTATATTAAAATTAGGCGGAAGTTTATTAACTGATAAAAATAGCCCTTTTTCTATTAGAGAAGATGTTGTTAGAGATTCAATCCGACAAATTATTGATGCGAAAGAGAAAATAATCTTAATTCATGGAGGAGGTTCTTTTGGGCATCCTCTCGCAAAAAAATATAAAATTATAAACGGATTCAATTCATCAGTTCCATATCAAGTTCTCAGTCTTACTGAGACTCATCATTCTATGAATAATTTCAATTCATTTTTGATTAAAAATTTTTTAGACATGAAATATCCTGCATTGTCAATTCAAGCCTCTAATATCTTCGTTAAAGATTCCCAGAAAATTTTAACTTCCTCAATGGAAATAATTTTAACAATGTTAGATATTGATATCTTGCCAATTTTGTACGGTGATATTATTTTTAATAAGAAAGGTTCTTTCTCAATTATCTCGGGAGATCAGATAATTCTAGAATTATGCAAAAAATTAGACAGATATCGTATTTCGAAAGTGGTCTTTACAATGGAGACGGATGGAATATATTTAAACGTTGATGAGGGTGGTGAAGACTGTATATTGGCTACAGAACGCTATTCTGATGATTTGGAACATCTAAAACTAGCAAATTTAGGTCAAAAAATAGATGATACCGGGGGAATTAAAGGCAAGCTTAAATTTATTAAACAAATTTGCGATCAAAATATACCAGTACAATTAATAAATGGACTAAAAGATGGTTATATCTACAAATCACTAAAAAACCAAAAAATAGATTGTACAAATATATTAATTAATAGATAATTTAAAAATCCTTTTAGCTTATGCGAAGAGTCTTCTTTATATCTATTATAAAAAACGGTGAATATATTAAGCAAAATAACCTAAATTTAAAATCTATCTCGATATTTTTCACAGAAGTTTGCAAATCTGGAACATTTCCAGCAATCATCCTTAAAACTAATACAATTATCACACATTAGAGGATATTCCTTTTCAATATTGATAGATATTCCACACTTTTTCTTGTAATCACATCTTATACAGTAAGAAGATGGAACTCTTTCTATTTCCATTATATTAATCAATTTAATAGTACAAATTTTTATATTTAATATTTTTGTATAATTTTTTTTTTATAAAAATTAAAAAAGAAAATTAGGGTGATTCTTGATTCTTTTCTAAATTTAACTATTATTAATTGATGTTTCTTTTACAGGGAAATTATTCATCTTTCTTAATCCATTTTTCTAAACTTTTTTGAATTGGTTCATATTCTAAATCTTCCAAAGTCCAACTAATCCCACATTTACCACAAAACCAATCAATTACAAACCCTTCATTATTAAGGATATTTTCTAATTTGGTATTACAAATCGGGCAAATTTCATGAACTATTAAATATTATCAACTCTTTAAGTTATATCTGGAATTAGATCTCATTACTTATATGTTTTATTTACTAAATTAAATCTTAACAAAATACTTGTGACCAAAATTGGCGACCTATATTTAAAAACTCTTCGAACAATCCATTACTCTCTTCTCCATAATCAGGAATTTCTGTTCTTCGAGATCCTTTATATATGTCTTTTAAATCTTCATCTACCTCATTATCTTCACATTTAATAAATTTATCTATACGAATTTGCTTTTCTACCAAAAAATTATGAAATAATAAATCATCACATAAATTACTATCTAAGACAAGGGTTCTCTTTTTTTTTTTGCTATTTTGTTCTTATTTATAAAAACCTTTAATAGAATTATTAAAAATTCCATTTAATAATTTGTTGAATAAATTATTTCGAAATCTTACTCTCTTCTGACAAAAATTAAAAATATTTTGGGGAGTCATAATCTAATCCATAAAAATAATTAATACGGTAGCATAAAACTCAAAATATAAATATCTATAAAAAATATGACCTAATATGATCGGCAAAAATATATCTTATTTTTATCTAATATTGAATTTAAAAAATTCATGATTGAAAAAAAGTCATCAAAAGAATGCAGAGTCTGCGTATTCATTGAAGCATATGAATTCCGAAGACAGTTTGAAAAAAGAATTGATAGAAGAAAAGTCATTTTGGATTATAAGAAATTGTTAAATTATATTCAAGAGAAATATGGAAGTCAAACTCAAATTAGATTATATTTTGGGTTACTTAGAGAACAAGAAGGGCTCCCTCTAATGAGTGAAGAACTAACAAGTCTGTTAAATTACCTAATGGATCTTGGATATATATTAATAAATTGTGATGTATTTATCGAAAGTGGAAAAAAAAATTACTATAAAAGAAATAAAATGATAAAAAAGGGCTCTGCAATCTCTCTTTCTATAGATTTAATTTGTTTAGGTCATAATATAAATGATGTTTATGATAAAGCAGTAATTTTCTGCGGAAAAAAAGAGAAATATAAGAAAGCTGTGGAATTAATTGAAGAGAAATATAATAAAGAATTTGAATTTCTATCCTTGTATGATAAAAGGTATCAATTACCAGATGAATTTAAAAAACTGAGAGACAAATTAGGAATCTCAAAATCCAAATTAATCATTAAAAATAAAAAAGTATTAAATCTTACATCTAAGTATCTAGAAAAATTCAAAACTGAAAATCCAAACATAAATTTTGATAGTAAATCTTTATCTGAGAAACCTATGGTCTTTATCAATGCAAATAATATTAATGATAATCTAACAAAAATCAGAGAATATAACGCAAATATAAAAAATATTAACTTATTAGAATTCTTTGAATTATTACAAAAAGAATTTACAGATTATAAATTATTAAATAAAGTAGAACTCTATTTAGAACAAAATTCATATTTTTTGTTATCCTCGGAGGATTATTCAATAGGCGGTAAAAAAGTCACCCTATCTGAAAAGTTAAATATTATAGGAATCGATCCATATATATTAAAAAACGAAGATCGTTCTCTTAACCAGAATATATCAATTGAAATTTGGATGGCGGTAAAAATATTCTATAATATTTTAGAAAAAAAATGTGATAATATAATAATTTGTTCAGGGAATACAGATTTTTATCCAATTATAACGAAAATCAAAGACTTAAATAATGATTCAAAAATGAATATCGATTTTGAAATATGGACTTTCTTAACTGCTATTGGAAATACTTTAAAAACTCACATTCCAGAAAATAAAATCGTCTACATTGAGAATAAATTAAATTGGAATATCTCGAAACCTATAAACCTTGAAATTTATAAAAAAGACGATAGGGACCCACGAATATTAGCACGTAAGAGGAATAAAGAACAAAAAGTAGAATATAAGAGATATCTAAAAAAAATCTTTTCTAAATAACACTTTTATTTTTAAAGGTCATCTATCAAAATTTTGAAAATCCTTATATATATTTTATATTATTATTCAATCGTTATTTAATAATATAAAAATTAAAAAAGGTTGAAAATTAAAATGGTAGACGAAACGTTATTAAAAGAAATAAAAAACGCACATGCTGGATCTTCTGCTGCAAGTGAATTTGATATTAAAAAGGCTCTAGAATTTATCAAGCAAATCTCAGCTGAGAATGAAGATATCCAAGAGGAAATAGAAGTTATGGATATTACAATTCAAATGATCATAAAGGATGCTAATCTAAAGTTGTGGCTGACAGTAAAGGAAGGTGTCTTAGATTATGGTGATGGAAATGTGGATAATCCATCCCTTACTATACTTTCACCGTTGGGGGTTTTAGCAAATATACTAATGGGCGAAGTGGACGCTACTAGCGCTTATATGGCGGGTGATATCACAGTTGAAGGAAATCTTCAAGATGCCATGGTTTTTCAAGAAATCTTAGAAATAGCCTTGGAGGCTTTTGAAGGTCTTATAGAAGATTTATAAACATATTTATTTTATCTCTTTTTCTAATATATTTTCTATTTATTCTAAGGAAAGTATATCCAATCTCATGAAGTTGTAGGTTAATTGTAAGATCAAAAGTTTCTTGTAAAATAATTTACGATTTAATCTATTCAAGCGCTTTATTATAATTTAACATTGTTTGTTTTAAAGAGAGGATTCTTACGTCATTCAAGGAAAGTTCTAATATTCTTTTTGGAGGCTCTTTCATTATCTGACATATAATATTAAATAACTTATCAATTGCAAATTCACTATCAATGTGAAAATATCCAAATCATTTCATTCCTCCATGAAATAGATTCCCATAGATGGTTTATATTTATTTCAAGTTTCATAACATCTTTATTTTGGTCATAATTATTGCTTTATTTAAAAATACTTTTTCGAGTGATAATATTACATTTAACTTATAAATATTTATCATTTTCTTATTCTTTTTAAAATTTTAAAATAAACAATTTTTTACAAAACCATTTTTAGGACAAGAAATTTATTCTTAATCTTATTTTTAGTGATTCCATATTCCTCTTTTTCCCGAATATATTTAAAGATAAGACTCAAATCAGTTCTAATTATAATATTTTTTTATAAATCTTTTCAGAAATTCAACATCTTCAATATATACCATATTTTTCTAATTGTTAATTGAAATAATTCTATGATTAACAGTACAAATTGCTAAGAGTTTATCTGATTATAATCGACAATTCTTTTTATTTAAAAGTCTAATATAAATTTCAAATATATTTAAATCATTCAAAGTATTATTTCTAAAATAAAAGGACATATGACACTTTACTCTCGAAATATTTCTAAAGTTGCTGGTGTACTTGATGAATTACTTGAAAGGTCCCTCAACAAATGATAAAAAAATAAGAATAGATTACGCTAAAGTTATTTTATAAAGGATTTATGAGGGTAAAAATTTTAAATAAAAAATCTTTTAATAAATTCTGTTTCAGATCTATTAATAGTAGCCTTTTACTTATCTAGAGCTATTTTTGAGTCTTGATAATATAAGTTAGCAGATTTTTTACGAGATAATTCCTTAAAAGGTAACCTTAACTCCTCTTCTGCATAAAAATGTTAGATCTTCTATACTACTTATATCTAAAGGATTATCACTTAAATAAAGTATTTTAAGTGATGTAAGTTTTCTTATAGATTTTGGTATAGAGCTTAACTGATTCTTTCCTAGATAAAGTTCTTCCAGATAAGTAAGATTTCCAATGGAATCTGGTAAACTATTCAAGTAATTATTTCTTAGATCAAGAACTCTTAAAGATTTAAGATTTCCAATAGAATTTGGGAGGTCGAATAATTGGTTATGAAGTAAATAAAAGATTTGGAGGGATTTAAGATTTCCAATAGAATCTGGAATATTAATTAACTTATTAGAACTAATATAAAGGTTTTCTAGTAATGCAAGTTTTCCTATAGAACGTGGTAGTGTGGTCAATGAATTAAATCCTAAGCCAAGTACTCTGAGGGAAGTAAGGTTCCCGATTAATTCAGATAAGCTACTTATTTTGTTTTCTCCTAAATGAAGGCTTTTTAGTGATTTCGAAGAATAAATAAATAAGGGTACTTTTCTAAGATTATTTCTATTAAGAAGAAGGTTTTCTATTTTATTACATTCTAACGAAAGTGAGTTTAATTCAGATTCTTCTAAATAATTGATATAACCCTCAATAATTAAAAATTGAATTACTTGTTCTGTTCCATGTTCAATTCGAAAAGCAATTTCCTCCTTAAATACTTTTTCTGCTTTAATATCTCCTGCGTTCACGAGTTCTTTTAATAGTGGAAAAGCTAAGTTGCGATGGAGAATTCTCGTGTCATAACCATTTTCAGCCCACGCTTGAATGTTTGAGCAATGTCCGAAAAACTCCTCTTTTGGGGTAATTTTCAAATTCGAAATATAGTTCATATCTTCTAAGACATGATTTCCAAGAGTTTCTAATTTATCGATAGAATCGATATCTTGAACATTAGAAGTCGGGATATTCAACAGCAAATATTTACATTGGTTAAATAACCTTCCTTCAATATATATGTTTGTTTGTTTATTTTCATACTTGAGAGTAATATAATTGTTTATTATAAATTCTGTAGAGGATTTGGATGTTATAGAATCACCATTTGGGTTACTTTAGATTTTTTATAAGGAAATAAAATATTTTTACTACAAGTTTCCATATTCATTAAGTTTAACTCAATAAAATCTTAAAATATTTTTTTTATTTATTTATAGTTAGAAAAACATTGTATATAAATATAGATTCCCAATAACAATTTTGTAGATCAACATCTATATAATTTTTTAATAACATGTAATAGTCTTAATAAAAAGTATATAGTATAATGAATTAATGCCCCAGTTTAAATACTTCTCCCAAATGTCTATATAATATATAAAATTAAAAATTTTATCCTAATTTAATTTTGAATATAAGATGAAAAAACCAAACGACTATACTATCTAAAATTAAAAAAATAAGAGATATAAAATTCTCTTTATATAATGGACATATTCTTTTACCCAATGCGAGAGCCACATATCATCCAAGTACCGGTTTTGTATATATTTATCTCAGAAATGTAATGAAAGATATTAAAGATGATATTAATAAACTTCCTAAAGTCATAAGTCAGACATTTTTAATTGAATTAATTTGTAGTATGACACTAAAAAAAGAAGACTCATTTTTTATTTTTCAATATGTCCGAAATATGGAACCAAAAATTCTATCAAGAAATTATATAAGTTTTACGTTAGTGAAAATCCAATTCAATTTATTCCCAAATTTAAATAATTGATTAAAGTAATGCTTTATAGTTTTTTTTATTTTGATTTAAATTTTTTTTTTGCTAATATTACGACAAAATTAGAATGTCCTCATAGATGCGACTTTTGTATTGCACATCGATTTTTTCAAGTAAAGTATACTCCAAGATTTACTTCCCCAAAACAAATATATGAAACTATGGTAAAATATAGAAAGATAATTAAAAAAAAAACAAAATTCTAATAATATAATTTGCTTAAAAATTTCTTTTTATGATAAATTCCAATAAACTTTCAAAAAATTCTATTTCCGACCTATTTATAACATTTCTTAATTTATTTATTGTTAATTTTGCTTTTTGATAATATTTATTTATTAAATCTTCACATAATTTGATTGCATTTGCTTCTTTATATAATCCTTTTATTTCTTGAATATCTAAATCGGTTTTATTGATTTTTTTTATTAACCTATCCAAATATTTTCTTTTTTTATTATTTAATTCATTTCTAGTTATAATTAATAAACATGTACAACGATTCTCTTTTATGTCACTATTAATAGCTTTACCTGTTTTTTTTTTATCTCCAAATGTTCCTAATATATCATCAATTAATTGAAATATAATTCCTATATTGATCGAATAATCTGATAATAAAGCTTTATGTTCTTTCGTAACATTGGCGTAAGTTGCTCCAATGAGCATCGATTTTTCAATTAAAGAACCAGTCTTAAGAGAAACCATTTTAAAATATTCTTGAATAGAAACTTCATTTTGATTACTCATATCATATTCTATTAAAGCCCCCTTAATCATTTCTCCAACACATTGTACATAGTACCTAATAGCTTCATTATTTAATTTATAATTGAAACTGTTCAAATTGAAAAGTTCAAGACCAATGTAAAATGTTGTATAACTAGCAAAAATGTTAATAATATTTTTATAATCATTAATTAAAAGGTTTTTAAATCCATGTTGAACATAATATTGTTGAAATTTATATAGGAATGTTGGACTCCCCCTTCTAAAATTATGTTTATCAACATAATCATCAATGATTAAAGTCATATTATGAAGTAATTCAATAGCCACACTTACATATAATATGTTTTCATTAGTTTCATCGGCAAAAGCATTAAAAGTGGCTATTGTAAGAATAGGGCGTATCCTTTTACCTCCACATAATATATAGTTCTTTATTTCCAAATAAAAACTTTTTAGAAATGAATTGTCTATTTCATTTAACTTTTCATTGCAGATTATTTCTATTAATTTATCAATTTTATTTTTATAGACAGATATATATTGTATAAAGTTCATTTAAATTAACATCTCTCATAGTTTTAAAATTATATTACAATTATAATCAAATTTCTTTAAATATTTTTACTAAAAAATTAGTTTAAGATAGTTAATTTTTGTTAGAAATATTCAATTTATTCATTTGTTCCATTTTAAAATTATTTTCGATTAGAATTTTCAAATCTGAAAGAGTGACTTTAAAAGTGGGTTCTGGACAACTTCGTATATTTTGTTTTTTTAATTTAGTTATTACTAAAAAAGTTTTCATATCTAATTTAGAAGCAATCATGTATGTTTGTTCATCACTTACCATCAAACAAAACTCAGGAAGAACATTTATTTGGTCAGTAAGGTGTTCAAAAAAAATTAGATTTTTTAATGATTTACATGCATAGCTATTTTCTATGGTGGATATATAGTTAAAAGGAAAGTCTAATAATTTCGCCCATTTTAATCTTATATCTAACCATGATTTAGGAGTTACGGGATCCGAAACTAATATTATTTTATAATTATACTCCAGAGCGGTCTGTAAAACCTTTAAGGCTATTGGTTTATATTGGGAATAAATGTGTGTCTTTTGAATTATTTCTTTATATAATTTTTTTAACAATGGTTCTCCAATATCTTTTGTTTAGGGTTCCCAATGAAAACAAAGCATCGTTAAAAACTTGGATATTTAATTTTTTTCTCTTATTATTTTTTATTGCTTTAAATGCATTTGTAAATTTATTAAAAACAATTTTTGGTTCTACCGTTCCAGAAAGTTTTTTTATAATTAATTTTATAAAGTTTTTACTAACACATCGAAAAATTGAGCGTTAATTTTTAAATTCTGATTTTTCTTTTTCTAATACATTTAAATATTCATCTTCAGAAATGAAATCTAGCAAAAAAGTAAGTTCTTTGCGAAAATAAATCAAATCTGTTCAATCTGAAGCAAAATTATCAAAATTTAAGTCTTCTCCTGAAGTTATTATAGGAATTCAATTTAATAAAGAATAAAATATGAGACAAATTTCTTCCTCATTAAATATAGTTAAATAATCCAAAAAAGGTCATTATAAATTGTTAAAATTAATATCGTATTTTGATGTAATATTATCTTTTTATTTTTAAAAGATTATTATTAAGGTGCATTATTATAAGCTCAGAATTAAATTCATAAGAAAGAAGAATAGTTACTTTTTTATAAGAAAATCCCAATAATCATTAATCAATAAATTAAAAATGAAATAAATTATAATTATAAAAAATCATGAATTGAATTTAGGTATAAGTATTAAAATAAAAATCTTTATATTCAAATAAAAGAAAAATAATTTTACTTTAGTAATATGAGTTCAAATAAATCATTAAAGGTTAGTATAGAAATAAAATGCCCTGTTTGTAATAAAGAGGGTATGGTAGAAATACCAAAAGAAATATTAGGAAAAAAAAAATTTGGAACTCTTAAAATACAAATTCCTACTGGAACAATTTGCGAAGATCTTTTCATTTTATTTCTTACGACTAAAGGGAAGGTAATGGGTTATGAAAAAATTGATCCACAATTAATATCATTACTTCAAAAATTAGAAAAATCTGTTCTAATAAGTTTAATTGAAAAATATAGTCTTTATGGAATGTTTAGTTTATTTCATGCCAAACTTTTTAATTATCCTATATATATATTAGGAAAAGAAGATTTAAAACTTAAACAACTATTTAATCAAATATACCCTTCAGAATTTCAAAGTATTCCTAAAATTAATTTTATGAGTATTGATAGTTCTGAAGTTAAGTCAAATAAGAAAAGAAAAAAGGCATTAGTACTTAATACTATTGAAGGGGGTTTTTATACTCCATGGTTTGAAAAATTAAATCTTGAAAATAAAATCTTTCGAGACACATTAGAACAAGAAAAAGAAAAAGAACAATTTCAAATAATGAAAAATGAAATTGATTATTTTTTAGATGAAGTTTTTTATACAGTATCAATATTACATGATTCAAAAGTATTATACGTAACTGATTTATTAGATATCTTAGCTAAAAAATCTTCTTTACCTAAGATAAATCGATTTCGTGTAAGTCTGATTAAATTATTTATCTCCAGAAGGATAGATAATAAATTATCTCAGAAAATTATTAATAAAATTGAAAATTTAGTATTTTTTAGATAAAAAAGTAAAAAGATTTAAATTTTTTTAATAACTCATTATTTATTAAGGATATCAAAAAAAATTATCTCTTTTTCAAGATTTTGCATAACTTTATCATATGTTCCCTTCCCTTTAATATTATCATTAAGTTTTCGAGTTCCGTCTAGTGAAATAAATGTTAAAAGATTAGAGATCTTTGATATAGGTAATGTGCCATTTATAAATAATTGATTCATTTTAAATAATTTTGAACCTTTAGATACAACTTCAGGTTTATAAAGAGGTTCACCTCCACTCCATCCCATACTAAGGATATTATGTCTATTTTTTAAAATTTTGAGTCCTTCCAAAAAATCATCACTGCTCATATCTCTTGAATCATGTTCTTCGCGGAAATAAAGGCTATGCCGACATCTTAAATTACACGTATCAGTAACATCTATTACGGCACTTTTATGTTGAACACCATTAAGGTTTTCATACAATTAAAATCATCTCATCAAATTATACATCATAGTTTTTTTAAAAAAATAATTACTTAAACAACATCTTCAATTTTTAGAACTAGAAAGATTAATATAATAGTTATATTTTTATATATTCATTAAAATTGGAGATTAATCTAAGAAAAAGCGGAATCAATTATTATGAAAAGAAAAAGATTATTATTGATACAATATTCATCATACTTTACTGCAATTGATTATATGTTTACAAAGGGGTTACCTCTGATGCATAAAGATTTAAAAATAGCATATCCAGAAATGAAAAAATATTTAAAAGAAGAATTCTTTCAATTAGATCCAATTTGGCCCGATAAAATAGAATTGACTTGGTGTCATATAGGTAGTGTTACTTTGTCTTTTATCGCTAAAAACTTAGAAACAGAAACAACAATATTAGAGAGATTGCAAACAATAGATCCAGTTATAAAAGAACTAAGAAAAGGTAAGGAAGAGAATTCTCCATACACACATGTAGGGTTCAGTGTATTTTTTAAAGGATATATGAAATTTATTCAATGTGCTCAAGCAGTTAAAATATTTGATAAAAATATAATAACTATTGCGGGAAATGTGGGTGCATTATATAAAAATACTGAGAAATATGTAGACTATGTATGTAGAAGCGAAGGGGTTATATTTTTAAGAAAATTACTCAACGAAAATATTAGTAAGCCTATAGTTCCAGTCTTTTATGAAGATAAAATTCCGGTAAATTTTGGAAATTCTGTCTTGAAGTTAGATACCCTTTTTATTGTAACGAAACTAGGATGTATTAATAAGTGTAATTTCTGTCCAACTAACACTTTATTTCAAGGAAAATTAATTTCTAATTTCACAACCCCCGAAAATGTATATGATGCTGTAATTTCTTATCGAGATAAAACTAAAAGAAAACCAGATTTACTTTTCTGTGAACCAACAGCTCTAATAAATAAGGACTGGTTTTATAAACTTTTTAAATTATTTGAAAATGAAACTGAAGATTATATAATAAATATTCCAACAACAATAAGTTCTTTACTGAAATTTGATTTCGATCGTATTTCAAACTCAGCTTTACGATTTGGTACAATTAATATAGGAATTGAAAGTTTTACTGAAAATTATTCAAAAGTAGTTAAACATAAATATACAAAAGAAATACTAAAAAAATTATGCGATTATGGTATAGGACCATTGCTTACATATATTATTGGATTTGAGCATGATACCCATGAAACTATCTGGAAAGATATGAAAAAGTTAATTGACCTTGAGTCTGAAGTAATTAGGATAACAAACCTTCACATTTTCCCTGGTACTGCTCTATATGATGAGTATGAAGAAAGGGATAGAATTTTAGAAATAATACCTGATTTCTTAGATTTAACTGGGTTTCAATCATTTAAACATCCTCATTTTAAACCAGGATTCGAAGATATTTTACCTTTATTGTGTGAATTATATAGATATATAGAAAAAGAAAAAGGAAACGTTATGACGGGTAATCTTGAAATATTAAAAAAATTACTAATCCTACGAAAAGAAAAATATGGTATAAAACATAATCTATATAAAGATATTTTTAAAAAAGTTAAACTATATAAAAATATGGTAAAAGGAATTTTTCCTTCTTGGAAATTATATTTAAAACCCACTCCAAAACAAATAGACAAGTATAGATCTTTAATCGATGTTTAATCGATGTAGATTATAATTTAATTTTTATTTTTTTGTTCTAATTAAAATATATCTTAAGATTTATAAAAGAAAAGTGGTCATATTTATTTATACAAATATTAAATTTATCTCAACGTTCAAATTTAGAATTCGAGCTAAGACCACTTTTCTCTAAAAAATATATGTCAGTATTTTTTAAAAATATGATAACTCACGATATTTAAGCATGCTGGTTAGAATGCTCCTATATAATTCGTGAAAGATTAACAAGTCAGACTCAAGAAATACAATAAAAAAGGAAAAAAACCTTAAAAAAAATTATCATTTAAAAATAAAAAAGCTTTTCTTTAAACATATATTAGATTATATTTTTTAAATCAAGTAAAGATCCTCTATATGTAGGTTCTGATATATGATTAAAAAACTTCATTTTTTTATCTTCAATGAAAAAAGTTTGCATTCTGAGTTGAGAGGCAATCATATCTTGTTCTTCATGTCCAGCCATCAAACAAGCTTCTGTCGAATGACCAATTTTATCTATAATTTGTTCATAATATTCAGTATTAGATTTTGATTTACAATAATTACTATTTTCTAATGTATTTATTAAATAATAAGAAAAGTCATCTATTCCACCCCATTTAAGATGCATTAGAATTGGTTCTCGATAAAATATAGGATTGGTATCTATTATAACGCTATAACCTTTATCAAAAGCTTTTTGAATGATTGATCTAGCCTCTGGTATTTTAGAAACAAATTTCTCTAATTTAGGAAGATCGATTTCATAAAATTTTGAATCATATGTCAAAATATCATTATAGGCATATCCTTGAATCGGTAATAAAAAATCTTTATATAATTCTTCATTAGTTTTCTCTCCATCATTTTCAAATACTTTTTCATTGATTTAAATATTTTTCGCAATAGTTTTTCAGAGTCTATGATTGGTGACAATCTGGAGCAATACAATTTTAAATATTTATTTCTAAACCTTCTATCTCTAATATTAATTAAATTTTATAATTTAGAATTTTAAATTTTTTTGACAATAAATTTAGGCAAAAAGAAGGCAAAATACATAAAGAAAGGAGACGCTACAATAAAACTTCTGCAAATTGTCTGTAAAATTGGAATTTTTATCGCAAGATCAATCATAGATGGTAACACAAATAATAGTTCCCCCCACAACAATAATTTTCCTTTCCACTGGGTTAATCTATCTGTGGATCGTTTTAATATGATGCAAAAAATATAGAACATAATAGAAGTTGTGGCAATTATCACATATGTAATTATGTCATATATAATATTATAATCAAAAGTAAAATCATTCACAACAGAACCAATCCATTTTGGTTTTATTATTAATATAGAAATAAAAAGCATCTCTAATAATAAAAGAAACATTCCAGTAACAGATAATATTATTTTCTTTTTCTGGGGATAGGAAGTAGTAGTAATATAAAAAAGAGACGCAAAAAAAGTGGTATAAAAAGCAGTTTGTGTTGAAAATGCATACAAAACATCTGGTAGGAAATAATCAGCTACTGATAAAAGGATAAATTTTAAACCACTAATCCAAATAAAAGCAAGGGCAATTATATATACTCCCAGAAAAAAAACATCTGTTCTTTTTAATTTCAAAAATTTTATAAAGACTCTAATACCAATAATTAACAATTCACCGAAAATTATACTCGCAAGTATGCCTGTAACATAATTAGATTCATTTATAGTTTGAAGCAACATTTTCTTATACCGATAGAAAAAATTAATATATTTTATTATTTTTTCTTTTTTTATTTATTAATCTTTATTTATACTTAAAAATATTATGAGAAAATAATAAATATTTAAAAAAATAAAACTTATTATTGGTATATGTATAGAGAAAGAAAATGTTATAAATGTAAAGAAGAATTGAGCTTTAATGAATTTATTAAAAGACTTTTTCCATTGTCGAATTTATTTAATTTTAACACTTTATTTAACGATATAATCAATATATGGGAGTCTGAATATATCGAGTTATTATGTTGTGAATGTTATGGAGATTTCGAAGAATCAATTAAGAATAAAAAGAAGAAAGATCTCAAAAGAATCGTTTTTCGTTATTAATAAATCAAAAATGATTTATATTTTTATAAGTTTTTATAATTTTTAAGTGTTTTATCTTAAACTTAAACTCTCTTAAGAAGTGTGTACCCGTACAACGACCGTTGGCTATCGGGATAAAAAAACAACAAAATAAAACTTTATGCTTTTCCATCAATAAATTTGATGGAAATCTGAAAAAATTAAATGAAAATATATATAATTTAATAAAAGGTCGCGGTTCAGAAGGAAGAAACTCTTCTATAAAGCATACTATTGATATTTTAAAAGCTCCCCCATAATGTTATTGATCAGTCTTTAAGGAATTATTTATTGAATCTATGATTTTTCAAGATTGTGAATAAACATATAATAGTTTTTAATTATATTAGAACTCTTATTTATTTTAAAAAAGAAGGTAAAATTAACACTTAATTACTTGGAGTTGAATTACATTCATTAGATTTAAAGTGGGAAATAAAATTATGTAAGAAATTATTTGAGAATAAAAATCATATTGAAGAAAGGAAGGAAAAATTCAAGACAGATCTCATTAATAGTAAACTAATTAACGGAATAGTAATTGAGGATTTTCTGAATTTAAAAGAAGTTGATGATGAAATTGATTTTTCTTTCTTAAAAAAAGAGATCGATAATTTTATTTTTAAAGCAAAAAAGGTTTATCATTTTTTATTGATCTCGGAAATTTTAGACTACAGCATAGATAATAAAAGAAAAATAGGAACAAAAACACCTATTGCTATAGAAAGTATTATTCTAAAATCATTGATAAATTCTGAGGAATTATCATTAAAACGGTTATTGTCATTTATCAAAGGAGAATGGGGGGATCATAAAGTTACTGTTAATGAATTTTTAGATTATATAAACTTTAATGATGAATTAGACGAATTTGATCAAAATATAAAGGTTATAAATTTAAATATTAGAGCAAACTTAATTTTCAATAATTTTATTGGAAACCTTAACAATTATAGAGTTGAAAATAAAGATATGTTTTGCAAAAAAAAATCCAATAATCCGTTTAAATATTATTTATTTATATACATAGAATAAATTAATTTATTTAAGAAATGTTTGAAGTATATAATCCTAAAATTTTTTATAAATCTTCTGAATTTATGGATGAAGTTGAGGATCAATCTGTCCAGCTAATT
>SDBV01003319.1_pt1 | contig 23825 bp, 23 predicted proteins | sample 2277081 | NCBI WGS metagenome assembly SDBV01 (sample SAMN10402039, study PRJNA504765) | marine sediment metagenome | isolation source: marine sediment core GS10_PC15, 223 cmbsf | place: Arctic Ocean: Southern Knipovich Ridge | collected 2010 | reverse complement strand
GGATACAATGTTTCCAATTGATATAAAGAGCTGCCTGACTATAATTTCTTATTTTTAGCACTATTGGAAAATCAAGTTACTTTCTTTAAAAACTGGACCACATGTTGCAGGTTGTTTATCCTGGTACTTCTTATTATATCGTCATTGGCTTCTACCTATGCGCAGAATTTGAGTGGTGTTGAAATTTCCGGAAACTATATTGATTCCCGGCTAAAGGATGTTCTTAATGACATTGAAAATAATTATCCAATAAAGTTTTTCTACCGCGAAGAGTGGCTTTTCACAAATGAAGTTACACAGAAGTTCAACCAACAACCTTTAGAAGAAGTGTTGGAAATACTTTTAAAAAACAGTGATCTCACTTTCATTTCATATGATGATAATAAAATTATCATAGGTAAACAGGACAGGATAGGCGATTTGAAATCGAACGAATATTTTCAGGCCAGGCAATCACTTGAAATTACAGATATCGATAGAAGATTTCCAATGTTGATGGTGGGGGATTCTTCAAAAATCGGAACTTCATCAGAAAACCTGATAAAATTCATTCTGATTGACGAGAATGAAGGCTTTCCACTGGAAGGAGTGGTCGTTTATTTTGAAAAACTGGAACGCACCTTCAATTCAGACAAGCAAGGGCAAATTGATATTATACTTCCCAGCGGTATTTACCAGATGGAAGTGCGTCGCGTCGGGTACGAGCCATTCATTTGCAATCTAAACGTACTGTCAAAAGGTGAAATACAGATTGAAATGAATCTGGAGACTATAGAGCTTAGGGAAGTAGTTATTTCGGGTGAAGGGCCAGACAAAAGGTTAAGGGACCCACAGGCGGGTATTGTCTCCATTACACCAAAACAGATAAAGGAAACACCGGTATTTCTTGGGGAGGCGGATGTAATTAAAACCATACTCACTATTCCAGGAGTTACAACAATTGGTGAGGGGGCACCGGGATTCTTTGTTCGTGGAGGAAACATCGACCAAAACCTCATACTTCAGGATGAAGTTATATTTTTAAATTCCAGCCATGCGCTGGGTTTTTTCTCGTTGTTCAATCCCGATCTTATCAGCAACGTACGGCTTTACAAAGGCAATATTCCTGCCCAGTATGGCGGACGATTGTCTTCAGTTCTTGATGTTCAACTAAAAGGAAATAATTATTCAACTACGACGATTACCGGGGGTGTAGGAACGGTAATGAGTAAACTTGCCCTTGAGACTCCAATTGTTAAAGAAAAAGTGAGCCTGCTGGCCGGGGGCAGGGTGTCCTATTCGGATTGGACTCTCCGTGCCGTAAATATTCCACAGATAAAGGAAAGTGAAGCATCTTTTTATGATTTTAATATTAAAATGTCAGCAAAAATATCTAAGAACGGATCGATCAGTGCGGGATACTTTCAAAGTTTCGACCGGGTTAATTTTCAGGGGGAAACAGGTTTTGAATGGACCATTAAAAACCTGTCTTTTAGCTGGGAACAGGGAATTGGAAAAACAGCTCAGTCGGAATTGATATTTGCCATGGGCCAGACGGACAATCTTAATTTTGATCCTTCCGGTCTGGATATTACAGAGTTGGGGAATGGACAACGGTTTTTGAAACTCAAAGAAAATATTGTTTTGCCGGTAAAAAATTCTTTGCTGATTGGTGGTGGTGAATGGATATACTACCAACCCCAGGATGAAGTATTGAGAGCAACCGGATCACAAAATGAGGAAAATAGTTTACAAAAGGATTATGGACAGGAATGGGGCTTTTATCTTAATGACGAGTGGGAGATGAATGAAAAATTGTCTTTATCAGCCGGGTTGCGAACTTCCGTTTTTTTCTCCGAAGAACGTGGCACGAATGCAGGCGAAGACCAACAATATATCAATGTGGAACCAAGAATATCTGCAATGTATGCAATTGGAGAAACCAGTTCGCTGAAAGCGAGCTACAATAAAGTGAGCCAGTATATACATCTGTTGTCCAACACCACGGGAGTTCTCCCTATTGACCAATGGGTTTTAAGTAATTCCAGAATTTTACCCTCAATATCAAATAATTATTCATTGGGTTTCTTTAAGAATTTCGATCTGAATTCATGGGAATCCTCAGCGGAGCTGTTTTATCGGCAAATGACAAACGTAATCGAATTCAGGGACTTTGCTGACCTTGTTTTAAATCCCGATATTGAGGAGGAGATTATTCAGGGTGACGGGAAAGCATACGGCCTGGAAATATTTTTAAAGAGGCACACAGGGAAAATTAAAGGCAGTCTATCCTACACTTTTTCAAGGACTTTTATCCGGGCTCCACAATCTGCGGGGGATATTGATTCGAATTGGTTTCCTGCTAAGTTTGACAGGCCACATAACCTGAATCTTGTTATGGACTGGACTGTGAACAGAAAATCAAGGTTCGCGCTGGTTTTCAACTTCACCTCCGGTCGGCCAATTACAGCGCCTGTCAGTACGTATAGTCTTGGTGGTGTAGTTGTACCACATTACAGCGATAGAAACGAGTATCGTATTCCTGATTACCATCGTTTGGACCTGGCCTATACCTACAAGCGTAATGCAGTGAAAAAAAAGAGGTACCAGGATAGTATCACTTTTTCGATCTATAATATATACAGTCGTCGAAATGCTTTCTCGGTATTTTTCAGGAGAGATGCCAATAGTCCGGCGAAAGCTTACCGGTTGTCTGTTTTAGGCAGCGCATTTCCTTCTATTACTTACAGTTTTGAATTCAAATGAAGATAGCAATACGATATGGTCTATTCTTTGCGCTGGTTTTCCTGCAGTCGTGTGTGGATCCGATATCCTTCGAAACAGAGTCAGCGGGTCGACAACTGGTATTTTATGGCAATTTTTCGCAATTGAATGAGAAACACATCTTTAACATTTCCTGGACATCTGACTTTGGCAAACCGGCCATACCAGTCTCGGGCGCTTCGGTAGTCATAAAAGATGACCAGGGGAACTGTGGTGACTACGAGGAATTTGAATCCGGAAAATATGAATTGGCCGCTGAGAAGATACAGGGTATTCCCGGTAGATATTACAACATTGAAATCACTTTTGGTAACGGAAGAGTATTTTACTCACCACCACAGGTATTGCCTGTACCTATAGAAGCGGGGAATATCATTTATAAAATTGAATCGAGGCAAGTACTAAGCAGCTCAGAAATGCTTATAGAAGATACCTTTATTGATATCTTTATTGATACGCCACTGCAAAACGAAATTGGTGAAACTTCCGATATTCGCTGGGAGGTTGAAGAGGTTTACTCATTTACGGATCAATCATGCGGCCCGTTTGATTATGCAACTACATGTTATTTCAATGACCCGGCAGATGCCTCAGAAGTGCTGTTGTTCGAAAATAAAGGAGTGCAAAAGTATTTGAAAGGATTCAACGTACGGACACGGTTACTGGTGCCATTTGATGAATTCACCGGTAGGCATTACTTCAATGTTCACCAGTATACTATTTCTAAAGAAACATATGAATATTGGGGAAAGATCAATGCCGTCGCAAACCAATCCGGAAGTCTTTTTGATGTGCAGCCTGCAAAAGTAAGGGGGAATATATTTGAAAAGGATAATGAACAGGCATTTGTTCTGGGATATTTCGAAGTAAGCGGCCAAAATGTATTGAGGACGTTTATTACACCACGTGAGATAAAACCACATCAGGCGCTCTTAACTTGTTTAGATTGGCTCTACTTCAGGGATCATCGGGCAGAATGCTGCAATTGTGAGGTGAAGCGAGGCAACCGAATTGAGAGACCTGCATACTGGGATGATTAATAGTTACACGATGACATGGAAGAAACTGGCCGGATCAATTCTGTTTGTTCTGGTTTCTTCATTTTGGGCGGTAGGTCAGCAACCGGAGTGTATGGTCGTTCACACTGACAAACCATTTTATGCTTCCGGGGAAACTATCTGGTTTAAAGTTTATTTATTAAATGATTCCAGTGAAGCAGAAAGTCGGGTACTGCATATTGATCTTGTATCGCCCCAAAATGAGGCCATTGTACAGCAGAAGTTGTTGATCAATAATCGATCAAGTTGTGGAAGCATCACTCTTCCTTTGGATTCTGAAGAGGGTTATTATCTCATAAGGGTCTATACACTTTACAATTTGAGCTTCAAACCAGTACATATTTCTGAAACGATCCTTCCGGTTTATCAACTTGAGAAAGAAGATATTTTATTTTCAAATTATATAAAGGAGGATAAGGCCCAATTACCAGGTGCAACCGGGATTTCAATCGTTGTTGACAAAAAGATATATAAACCAAGGGAATCTTTAACGATATCTGTTCAACTCACTGGATCAAAAGAGGCAGGGAGAAAAGGTAATTTTTCAGTTTCCATTGTGCCACTCGACGTTTTTAATTATGAAAACCAAGCGTATGAGCAACAATCGAAATGTGCTGATCGTGAGCATAGTAGAGACCAGTTGAATGACCCAGAACAATCTCTCTTTCTTGAGGGGAAATTGCGGGACCCGAAATCTAAAAGGAATTTGACATCTGGATTGATCTCCATATACATGGATAAAACTTCACGATTTATTCGGGCATCAGCCAGCGATGGGAAAATAAAGGTGCCTGTTCCCGATTATTGGGGACCGGAAATATTTCAGATCTTTAATCTGGACCCATATCAACCCGCGGTTGTTGAATTTGTACCAGATCCCCCTCAAAAACTTACCTCACCTTATTATAATTCGGATCAACCTGCACGTACTCCGGGTGTCCTGAAATATTTGGAAATGCTAAAAAAACGAAGGAAAATTATTGAATTATTCGACTTACACAAAGCCTCAGGGCTCAATAATGCGATAGGTTCTGCAAGAAAACCCGATGTTGTCTATCGAACACAAGATTATAAAAACATCGATTCCTTTGAGGAGTTTATCAATGAGGCCATTAATAATGTAAAGGTTCGAACAATCAATGACGTAAAATCGGTCAGGCTATTTAACCGGGAATTGGGTGCCCGGTTCACCGACCATCCCTGGTATATTGTAGATGGTTATCTCACTTTTGATGAAAAGGAAACCCTGGCTATTCAGTACGAGGATATTCTTGAAGTTCGTCTTTTTACGAAAACTTCAACAATCAGAACATATTTTGAACCTTTCATGTGGCGTAACGGGATTATGGAGATCATTACCCGTGATGTAAAATATAACAGGAAATTAAAGAAAAATCTGAATGTGGTTGAAATGGAGGGATTTACACTACCCCGGAATTTTAAAAATACGCTATCTTCATCTAAAAATAAGACAACACCTGATTTAAGGGGTGTAATGTATTGGTCTCCAAATGTATTGACCAATAAAAAGAGCGAGGCCCAGATAACAATCCCATTGTCCGATGATACCGGGAAATTTGCCATTGTTGTGATGGGAACTACAGATTCAGGTATCCTTGTAAGGGGTTACACAATATTTGAAATCATACAGGAATAAATTTTGGGAAAAATAATACTGGTTTAAGCCAGTCAAAGGGGGATTGAAGGGGATATGAGCATCAAAAAACTTAGGGAAACCTTGCATCTTTCTTCGTTATCAAATCTTCCGATTAAATGAATTAGACCTGTGTCTTCAAATTATTCAAAGTCATCTATGTTTTATTTTGATAAGGAAATATATCAATGTATAAATAGTAATAGTTAGGTGGTTAATTCAAATAAGTTTATAATTTTTTGCCATGGGCTCGAACCGGGGATCTTTTTTCAGAGGATGCCAAAGGGGATCAGAGCTTACATAAAAACCTCCCACATTTTGTTTTAAAGCTCTTTCGATGTGATAAAAGACTTTATCCAGATCATTTAATCCCATATAAATTACAGCACGGTCCATTTCAAGAACAACTCCTTTTTCAAGTTTCTCGCGTTTGTCAATTCGCTGCAATAGTTCTTTTGCTTTCTCAGGATGTCCTGTATTCGCATACATATATCCCAGTCCGGCAAGACCCTTGAGTTTTGATCCTGTTTGCTTGTGGTATTCTTTGAAAGTAGCCAACGCAAGATCATTTTCCCCAAGATAGAAATATATCCACCCTTTTCTTTCCGTGGCCATTCGGAATGAAGGATCCATTTCTAAAACCCGGTTAATCACCTCCATCGCTTCATCGTACTGCTGCATGTACAGATAAACATCCGCCAGGTGAACTATGGTTACCAATGAAAGAGGGTCTATTTGGAGGGCAAATTTAATTTCTTTCAGGGCACGCTCAAGATCACCGACTACACATAGATACATACTAAAAAAATGATGCCCCTCGGCATGTTGCGGATGTAATTTCAATAATTTTTCAAAGATCTTCAGCGCTCTATCACGATCTTTATCATATAAAAAATTCACCATAGCAATGGCCTGCAGGCTGTCAGGGTTATTTTCATCAATTTCCAATGCTTTGTTTGCATTTTCCAATGCTTTGGGATAAGCTGCGTTGGGGTTGGAAATCCCACTGACAGCAGTAAATATATAACACCCTGCAAGTGCAGCGTACGCAGCCACAAAGGCTGGCTCCATCCCGATCGCTTCTTCAAAGTGATTTATTGCAGACTTTACATTTTCCGGTGACCACTTATTCCAGTAATACTTACCTTTTAAATAGATGTTGTAAGCTTCGATATTATTAGTAGGTTGTTCTATCAGGGATTGATTATGGGATGCTAATGATAGTTTGGTGCGTAATTGAGTAGTAATTATTTTGCTTATTTCATCCTGGACAGCAAATATGTCTTCCAGGTTTCTGTCGAATGTTTCTGACCACAGATGATACCCATCTACTGCACTGATTAACTGCGCTGTCATCCTCACCTTATTCCCTGCCTTCCGAACACTTCCTTCCAATATATGTTCTACATTAAGAGTTTTCCCTATTTCGCGTATATCTGTCTCTTTTCCTTTAAATACGAATGAAGAGGTTCGGGCTGTCACCTTCAATTCGTCAACTTTCACAAGGACATTAAGGATCTCCTCCGTAATTCCGTCGCTGAAATACTCATTTTCAGGATCTGCAGACATATTGGTAAACGGTAATACAGCGATGCTTCGTTGTTTTGGGCTGCCTTTCCCTTCCATATCTTGTTTGACGGGAACATTCAGAGGGGAATTGGTAATAGCATATATATCGACAGGTTGTTCTACATTTTTTAAATCAAACACCCTCAACCGTTTTCAAACACCCCCAACCGTTTTGTTGAAAAATTGGAATGGTTTTTAAATGTCGTCGTGAAGTTTCCCGGATACCAATACAGCCCCTGAAACAGCCATCGATTCTATTCTTGAGGCTACGTTCACACCGTTACCATAAATTGCACCGTCTTCATCTTTTACAATGTCGCCAACATGGATTCCAATTCGAAGATTGACTTTATCTTTTATACGATTCTGAATTGCAACAGCACAATCAACTGCCTCTATCGAACTTTTATATATTGAAAGGGAACCATCGCCGTAATATTGAAGTATTTCACCACCGCGATTTTCAGTTTCTTCCTCCAAAGCTAGCCGGTGCAGGTCGCGTAATCGCTTTGCACCTGTTTCGTCCTTCTGCATAAGGGCTGTATATCCAACCATGTCGGTAAACATAATTGCAGCAAGTTGACGTTTTGGGACTAGTTTTTCCATGACTACAGTTTGGTAATCCTTCTTTCGCTATTGCTTCGGCAGGCAAGCATAATAGCAACAAGTAAACGGTCGGGCATAATTATTTTCTGGTGAGTATGTTAATGCATCAAAATACGAAAGTCATTCTTAGAAATGAAATCCAATACGCTGTAACTTAAATTTTAGCTTTTATTATGAATCTTTAACATTACATTTTCTTTATAATTACGTCCGATCGGTAGTTGGGTTTTACCAATTTCGACATCATAGGAGGTAATGGCTGTGATCTTATCAACAGCTACAATAAATGATTTATGTATGCGCAGGAAATTTTCTTCGTTTAGGTGTTTATAAAAATTTCCAATGGATTCCTTTGTCAGGATCATTTCATCGGGAAGAATTATTTTTACATAATCTTTAAAACCTTCAATATAGAGAATGTCAGAAAGTTTTAACCTGACAAATTTACGATTTGCACGTATCATTAAATACTCTTTTTGATAACGGTAATCATGAGATATACGTTTTTTTGTATCCAGAAATTTATCAACAGCCTTCATAAACCGGTCGAAATCAATTGGTTTTACCAGGTAGTCTAAAATATTGAGTTCAAATCCATCGACTGCAAATTCCCTGTAAGCCGTGGTAATTATTACTTCGGGCATTTGTTTCATGGATTTAATGAAATCCAAACCATTGAAATCCGGCATCTCAATATCAAGAAATAAAAGATCTACCGGCTGGTTTTTGATGGCGATGAATGCTGCTACTGCGTCAGTATAGGTTCCCACTACCATAAAATGATCGAGTTTATTTAAATGATTTTCGATTACTTCTATAGCCAGGGGTTCATCATCAACAATGAAACAATTGTATTTCATTACTTACAGATTCAGTTCAAGCTTTACAGAATAAAATTCCATACTGTCCTCAATATCGAGTGCATAGCTTCCGTGATACAATAATTCAAGACGCTCGGATATATTGGATAGTCCCACCCCCGATGGTCTTGTACCCGGTGATTTTTTGTTCTGATTTTTACTATTTTCTATAAATATTGTTAATAGTTTTTCAAACAAGTGCACCCTTATCTTTATCCAAAATACACCCTTTTCATTATTCCCGCCATGTTTAAAACAATTTTCAACAAAAGGTAACAAAATCAATGGGGCGGTTTTTAGTTTGTTGTCGATACCTTCCGTATCTAATTTCACATTCAATTCAGGACCATACCGTAATTTTTCAAGTTCGATGTAATTATTAACCAGGTCAATTTCTTCCACCAGCGAAACTTCTTTTTTCCCTGACTGATAAACGAGATACTCCAGCAATTTTGATAACTTTAAAATGCTGTCAACTGTTTGATCAGAGTTTTTCAAAGAAAGACTATAAATGTTATTTAAGGTATTAAAAAGAAAATGAGGGTGAAGCTGTCGTTTCAGTAATTCCAACTCTGTTTTTGACTTGGCTTCAATCAATTTTTTATTTTCCTTTTCTTTCTTTCGCCAATCACCGATTATATAAATGGATATTGCCAGTGCAATGATGGAATAATCGCGGATTACATTTTTAACAACTTTTGACGCGGGCATTGAGCCTGAAAAATCGTAGTTAATATAATTTATAAGTTCCAGCCATTTGATTCGGCCATAAAAAACAAACGCAGCTGTAATCAGAAGTATCAGCAGGAAAAATAAAATCTTCCCTTTCTTTAAATATCTGGGCACGGCAAATAACACGATGAAATACGTAGGGAGCATCAATAGTGGGAGGGAGAGAAAAATGGATCGGATCAAAGTAAAATGTTCGGATCCTTTCAGGTGTGGATAGTTCGCCAGGTATTCGGTCATTACATACATCGACCAGAATAACAGATGGTATCCTGCTGTTTTAAATCGGAAAGTTTCTTTTTGTTTAATCATCCTGGCGAATAAATATCAGAAAAAAATGGGACTCACCCATCATTTGTAGAGCAACTGTCAATAAGTGTGGAGCAACTACCGGTTTAAGCAGAATTTTTGTGGTAGCAATTCAATCTTACTTTTAAAGGTTTTATATCTACCAATTCACCCGGTTGCTCTATTAATAAAAATTCGAATACATCCGAACCATAGATTTATACAAAATTTATTATTAACCAAAATTATTAAGACTATGAAAAATGGATTTAAATCTTTAGCAACCTTTTTGTTTCTGGTTGGGGTGGTTGGTCAAGTGCAGTCAAAAGCCATCAATATTCCATGTGAGGCAGACAATACCGCTTCATTGGATTGTGTCGCAAATTTGCCTGGAGGAGCTTACTTAACATTTGCTGGAAAATTTGGAGGGGAGATTAACAAAAGCGAACTTTCTTCAACTACGGAGTTGGGAATTGCAGGATGTGCAGTTGGTTCAAAAATTTATGACTTCAGCCTCAAAATTAATTTCGGAGGGGAAACAGTAAGCTTCAAAGGTGACACTTATGTCCTGTCGAAAGAGATTTTAAAAAACCTTCGTGAATTGACTCCAGTCGATACCTTTGAATTTACTGAAATAAAAGCGTATTTACCCTCCGGGAGTAAAATAGACGCGTTGGGCAGGATATTTACAATTATCTAAGGATCTGAATACTATACCAGGAAAAATTGAAATTGGGCCTTGAAGGCCATTTTTTTAATCAGTTTTCAACATACCTTTCTTTAGAATTGCCGGTCATTTGGGTAATCCAAATTTAAATTTCAACTAACTAGAAATATTGCAGAATTTATGCATCTTTTGCACTTTACTAAGAAATTGATAGTTTGATTAACCATTTGATATGAAAATGAGGTATAGTTTTTTGGTTATATTCTTTCTTATTATAGCCGCCCTTTATTTTTTTCCAACCCCGCAAAAGGAATTTGACACCATTTATGATTTTGATGTTACTATTCGTTCTTCATTATCTGAATTCAGGGAAACATCACTTCGCTCCATTGATGTGGACGGGGTGCTATGGCAGTACTACTATTCCGGAAGGGAGGGCAGTCCTGTATTGTTTTTTATTCATGGCATGGGTGGCGCCTATGATATCTGGTGGCAACAAATAAGCGAACTTAAAAATGATTTTGAGATAATTAGCATTACCCTGCCAAAGGTAAATTCACTGGAGAAAGCTTCCAGGGGGATATTGTCGATTATGGCAAAGGAAGAATTAGCAAAGATTATCATTATTGGAACCTCCATGGGAGGATATATTGCACAGTATTTTGTGAATACCTACCCGGGAAAAGTTGAGAAAGCAGTTTTTGGTAATACGTTTCCACCAAATGATTTTTACCTGGAAAAGAATGGGAATCTAAGAAAAATCGTACCCTTTATACCTGAATGGCTCATCATGAGTAATTTCCGAAGTAATGTACAGGAAAAGGTTGTGCCGACAAGTAATAATTCAAAACTGGTAGAAGCCTATCTGATGGAACAGTACTATGGCCACATGAGCAAAAAAGAATTTATTGGACGATTTGATATTGTTCTTGAAAAGTTAGATTTGAAAAAATCGCCGGCTTCAGATACAATTCCGAAATTAATTATTGAGTCAGACAATGACCCACTGGTTCCTCCCATTCTTCGTGAAAAAATGAAGATGCAATACCCCGAAGCTGAGGTAGTTACATTCCAATCCACAGGGCATTTCACTTATTTAAATGAGCCTGAAATGTATTTGCAGCATCTTAGATCATTTTTTTAAAACACAATCTCACAAAATATTTTTTTGGATTTTATTAATATTGGTTTTATATTGCAAATGCTTAATATTATAAGCAGAACACCTAATTAGTCCTATTTATTTTGAGTTTTTGACCTTGAGGCGCCTTCTTTGACCAGAGGCGCCTTATTTTTTACCTTCGATTTAACCCCCTGTTCAATTAGAAATGATATTATAAATGCTCATTTCTTCTTTGGTGAAAAGAAAAATTTTACTGCTAAAACGTAAAGCAAAATTAAAGGATTCATAGTGGGGTAGGGGAATTCCATAAAGGGCCCCGTTGTAAATATTCATAAAAGTGAGAAATCCATCTTTTATATAATAAATGTGGTCTCCATAAAAATTAAGGAAGTCTAGCCCGGGAAGCACAAATTTTCTTTGAAGTGACCCGAAATTGTCAAATAAAAATATTCCTTTATTCTTGTCGTAAAGAAATAAGAGATTCTGATATTCCCTCATATAATCAATGCTGTATTCATCTGGATCAAGGATGATCCCCAGGGGTGATACCACTTCCAGGATATTTGCTTCGATGTTGTATTTCTTAATACTAAAATTCGTTGCATCAACCACCCAGATATTATTATCAGAACTGATTGTCGCCAGTTCGGCATAACCAATCTTATCAGGATAGAAAGAGAAAAAGGAAGATGCTGTAAGGTATTGATCCAGAAAAACATACTGTTGGAAATCTTTGTAAAACAGGAAAGTTTTCAAACCATTTCCAGCTTCAATCAGGTTTATATTTGAATTTTTTTTCGGAGAATAAGATAAAAGTGAGTCTCCTTTAACGTTGTATTTTACAACAACCCCTCTGTTGGAAACCACAAAAATATTTCCACTTTGGTCATTGGAAATATGGTCAACCAAAAAGGGTAACCTGATGGTTGTGTCCAATTCAAGCATATCATTTGATTGAGACAGGGAAAGCTGTGGAACAAAAAATATAAACCAGAATAGTATTGAATAAATTCTCATCCCGGTTGGTAACGATGAAGTAAAACTTTATTGCCATCGAATGAAGCATAGTGAGGATCACTTATCCATTCTCCAAGATTTATATAGGTACTATTTTTGTTCAGTGGAATTTCCAAAGGAATATGACGATGTCCGAATATATAGTAGTCATGGTGATTTTTCTTTTCGAGTTCATTGCAAAAATTATACAGAAAGTCCGTTTTAGGAACAAATTGCTCCACAGATCCATTATTTTTCATCCGGCTTATACCTGACCAATACTGTGCTATTCGGAAGGCGAAGTTAGGGTGGAGACGAGCAAACACCCATTTATTAAAACTATTGGTAAATATTTTTTTAAGAAATTTATAGGACCAGTCCCCTGCACCCAGGCCATCACCATGGCCTACAAGAATGCGTTTTTCATTCATAACAATATTTTGAGGCTTTTCATATACTTTTACATTTAATTCCTTCCGGATGTAGTCAGACATCCAGAGGTCGTGGTTACCTGTAAAAAATATGACCGGGATGTCCGCATCAGTTAGTTGGGCAATTTTTCCAAGGAGACGAATGAAACCACGCGGAACCACTTTTTTATATTCAAACCAAAAGTCGAAAATATCACCTACCAGCACAATAGCAGCAGCATCATGCTGTACTTCATCAAGCCAGCGCACCAGCAACTTCTCTCTCTTCAGGCTCGATTCGTAATCCGGGGAGCCAAGGTGAAAGTCCGAGGCGAAGTATATTTTTTTATTTGAAAATTGCAGGTTTTCAAGCATTTCCTGTCTGGCTTGATATTAATTCAAAAGAAATTATTTTTAGGTTAAAAGCAAACTTAAAAAATAACCCGGGTGTAATACCACCGGGTTATTTAGAGAATTCTCAGTTAATAATTTAATGCTATTTTTCTTCAACGGGCTTCTCAGGAGATTTTGGCTCCTCATCCCCGGTTTTATCCTCCACCTTTTTCGCATCCTGTCCATTGGTAGGCCCGGATGAAATACTCTCATTATCCTTTTCAGCTGCTTCTTTATCCTTTTTGCTTTGATCAGCTACTTTTTTTGCAGCTTCTTCAGCTTCCCGTTTATCCTTCGTATTACGCTCATCAACACGCCTGGTAAACTCTTGGTAAGCCGAATGATGTTTGAATGGGCGCTTCCCGATAAGTACCTCCAGGTCAGCTTGAAAGATCACTTCCTTTTTCAGAAGTTCTTTTGCAAGTATTTCAAGCTGGTCACGTTTTTGTAACAACAATTTTTTGGTCCTTGCATAAGCCGAGTCAACTATTTTCTTGACTTCCTTATCTATCATTTCAGCTGTCGATTCAGAATAAGGTTTAATAAAAGAATAATCATTAGGCTTCGAATCATAAAAAGATATATTACCGATTTTATCATTCATGCCATAAACGGTTACCATACTGTACGCCATTTTGGTAATCCTCTCCAGGTCGCTGAGAGCTCCTGTAGAGATTTTCCCTAAAATAATTTCTTCTGCTACACGTCCACCCAAGGCCATGCACATTTCATCCATAAGTTGTTCCGTTTGGTAAAGAAACTGTTCTTTTGGTAAATACTGGGCGTACCCGAGAGCTGCAATTCCACGGGGAACGATACTTACTTTTACCAAAGGATCAGCATGTTCAAGAAACCAACCTGCAACTGCATGTCCTGCCTCGTGGTAGGCTACAATTTTCTTTTCTTCGGGTGAAATTATCTTACTCTTTTTTTCCAGACCCCCGATAACCCGATCGATGGCATCCTGAAAATCAATCATTTCTACAGATTTTTTATCCTTTCTGGCACCTATAAGTGCAGCTTCATTGCAAACATTGGCAATTTCGGCGCCGGCAAATCCCGGAGTTTGTGCCGCCAGATCTTTTGTATCTACCTCTTTTGATAGTTTGATTGGTTTCAAGTGTACTTTGAAAATCGCCTCCCTGCCAATAATGTCGGGTTTATCAAGGCTTATTTGCCTGTCAAAACGGCCCGGGCGAAGCAATGCTGAATCCAGCACGTCGGGTCGGTTGGTTGCAGCAAGAATAATTACACCGGAATCTGTTGAGAAACCATCCATTTCAACAAGCAGGGAATTCAATGTATTTTCCCTTTCATCGTTCGATCCGGGTACTTGTCCCCGGCCCCTTGTACGACCAATAGCGTCAATTTCATCAATAAAAACGATACACGGAGCTTTTTCTTTGGCTTGTTTAAATAGATCACGTACCCGGGCAGCCCCTACACCCACAAACATCTCTACAAAATCAGAACCTGATAGTGAAAAGAATGGAACTTCTGCCTCTCCGGCGACCGCTTTTGCAAGCAGTGTTTTACCTGTACCCGGAGGGCCCACAAGCAAAGCGCCTTTGGGAATTTTGCCACCTAATTTTGTAAATTTCGCAGGATTTTTAAGGAAATCAACAATTTCTTTTACTTCTTCTTTCGCTTCATCGAGGCCTGCTGCATCTGCAAAAGTGATCTTTATTTTGCTATCCGCATCAAAAAGTGCTGCCTTCGATTTTCCAATATTAAATATCTGGCCACCTGGTCCTCCCTGTCCGGTCATCCTTCGCATGAGAAACCAGAACCCAAAGAGAATAAGTATGAGAAATCCCCAGTTGAAGATAAAACTCATGATATCATGCCGTTCCTCAATTTTATATGGAATGGTTTGTCCGGTACTTTCTTCCAGTAATCGCAATTGTGTAAGAAAAGAATTTCCATCCAATAACTGGAACCGGTACTGAGGCCCTTCAGTTGCTGCAAAAGGGGTCCTGTTTTCAAGTTCAGAACGGTATTTGGCATTCTGAAGGGCATCGGCCTTCAGATACACCTCAACCATATCCTGGTTTTTTATAATTGTTATTTTTTCAACATCCTTACTTTCAACCATTTCATTGAAGCGGTTAGGCGCAATCTCAATGGTTGAATTTGCATTATTGAAATAAGTTACCGCAAAAATTATCCCTACCAGGGACACAATAATCCAAATCTGGTAATTGGGCTTTTGCGGTAATTTTGATCCAATTTTCTTTTTATCCTGATTATTTGCCATCTATGAAAGTCGTCTATAAATTGTCATTTGAATATATTCCTTAATTCCAGCGTGTAATTTTAAGAAGCAATTTTAGTGATTTTCGCATCTCCCCATAAATCTTCAAGAGCAAAGAAATCACGTATGTCATTTTTAAAAATGTGCGCAACTACGTCCACATAGTCAAGTAATACCCACTCATTATTCCGGTTTCCCTCTTTGTGCCAGGGATTTTGATTTTCATTTTTGTGAACATATTCTTCCACAGCATCTGAAATTGAACCTACCTGGGTGTAAGATTTCCCTGAACAAACCACGAAAAAGTCGGCAATGGAGTTGGGCACATGCCTGAGATCCAGAACAACGATATCGTGAGCCTTTTTTTCCTGCATTCCCAGAACAACTACATTGGTCAAATCTTCCGATTGCAGGAAATCATTTTTTTTCAGCATTCACTAACTTTGATTATCTTACAAAATTACGAAATAACTTGTATAAAATTCCTGCCAAAACATCAATTGTGGCTAAAAAGGTAATTTTCATGCCATCTTGTCATTCAACCAATGACATATGCGCAGGAATGGTCGAAAATGAAAGTATTGAAAACGGTGGTGTTGTGATTACTGACCACCAGATCAGGGGAAGGGGACAGGGAAGTAATACCTGGAGGACGGAACCTGGGCAAAACCTGACCCTCAGCTATTTTCTGGATACTTCTTTCTTGCTGGCAAATCAGCAATTTTACCTGAATATGGTTGTTAGTTGTGCTATAGCTGATACCATTAAATTCTATCTCGATTCAGCGGTAAAAGTAAAATGGCCCAATGATATTTATTATTCCGATAAAAAATTGTGCGGAATTCTCATCCAAAATAGTCTGCGCGGAAACAAAATCGAAAATTCTATTATTGGCATCGGGATCAACGTAAACCAGGAAAATTTTGAAATCGAAAATGCTATTTCACTTCAAAATGTAACCGGGAAGTCGTATAAAATCCAATCCATATTTGAGAAATTATCGGAAGAAATTGAAAAACAATATTTACGCTTAAAGGAACATAAATTTGAAGAAATTAAAACCATCTATTTGAGGAACCTAAGATGGTTTAATGAAAACCATACCTTCTCCTCCGCCGGCAATGTATTTGAAGGGGTCATTAATGGGATCGATGATCACGGACGATTAGAAATAAATACTGTTGAAGGCAAAAGAGTGTTTGATTTCAGGCATGTATCATTTATAGAATAAAAAGATTTTGCGAACATAAATGAAACCTGTAACTTTGCAAATCCAAAAAATGGACAAAAATTAAAAAGCTATTTAAATGATTGACACACAGACAAATTATAAAGTAAAGGATATCGAACTCGCCGATTGGGGACGAAAAGAAATTCGCCTGGCTGAAGCTGAAATGCCTGGTCTGATGGCATTAAGAGAGGAGTATAAAGACGAACAGCCATTAAAAGGTGCACGTATTGCGGGGTGTTTACACATGACTATCCAGACGGCCGTTCTAATCGAAACGCTGGAAGCACTGGGTGCAGAAGTTACCTGGTCGTCGTGCAATATATTTTCAACCCAGGACCATGCCGCTGCTGCGATTGCCAAAGCGGGGTATCCGGTATTTGCCTGGAAAGGTATGAATGAAGAAGAATTTGATTGGTGTATCGAACAATCATTATTCGCCTTTGAAGGCGGTAAACCTTTGAATATGATTTTGGATGATGGGGGAGACCTTACCAATATGGTGTTTGACAAGTATCCTGAATTAATTGAAGGAATCAATGGAGTGTCGGAAGAAACCACCACAGGAGTGCATCGTCTTTACGAAAGAATGAGAAAAGGTGTGCTTCCAATGCCTGCCATCAACGTGAACGATTCAGTTACAAAATCAAAATTTGATAATAAATATGGTTGCCGTGAGTCATTGGTTGACGCTATCCGAAGGGCAACAGACTTGATGCTTGCCGGGAAAGTTGCTGTTGTAGGTGGATATGGCGATGTAGGGAAAGGCTCTGCCCAATCACTTCGCGGTGCCGGTGTACGTGTGATAGTAACAGAAATTGACCCTATTTGTGCACTTCAGGCAGCCATGGATGGCTTTGAAGTAAAGAAAATGATCGATGCTGTGAAGGAGGTTGATATTGTTGTTACAGCTACTGGTAATAAAGACATTATAAGCAAAGAGCATTTTCTTACTATGGGAGATAAAACAATTGTATGTAATATCGGTCATTTTGACAATGAGATAAATATGGCCTGGTTGAATGATAACTTTGGCCACACCAAAGATGTGATAAAACCCCAGGTTGACCTGTATAATGTCGATGGTAAGGAGATTATTGTGCTGGCCGAGGGCAGATTGGTAAATCTTGGCTGCGCTACGGGTCATCCATCTTTTGTAATGTCCAATTCTTTTACAAATCAGACTCTGGCGCAAATTGAATTGTGGAGCAATAATGAAAATTATGAAAATAAGGTTTATACTTTGCCCAAACACCTGGATGAAAAGGTAGCCCGTTTACATCTGGCAAAAATCGGGGTGGAATTGGAGAAACTTTCGCCTGAGCAGGCAGAATATATTGGAGTTACTGTTGAAGGGCCTTACAAACCTGATTATTACCGGTATTAAGATTTCGAATGACAATACTAAAAGGGGATAAATAACAGTCCTCTTTTTTATTTCCTTTTTGGAAATGATTTAAGCTTGTAGTTCCTGTATTCGAAAAGTCTGACAGCCGTCAGGGCTGCAATTTTATTTAGTATGGCGTCCTTGAAGCTCATATTTGATTTGGACGGATCATAAGAAAAATCCCAATCCTGCCTTTCAATAAATGGTTTCATCACATCCGGATGCTGTCCCAGGAATTTTTCCAGTTTATCAACTTCGTTGTAATCATAATCTAAATCATTTGTGTTGGCCTTAAGCCATTTGTCGTCTACCCAAAAACGCATAAAATAATTTGATTTCTTCTTCATAAGCGCAGGGTTTCTGGCATAGGAATAATGATAAATGGGTACACCCGAATTCAACACATTTAATTTTTCACCATTCTTTCCTGACTCATATGATTCTTTCGACGCATATTTTCGAAATCCCTGCGAATCTTTAAAAGAGAATGTATTTCTATTATTCTTAAAAGCACGTATTTCGAAAGCGTGCGTTTTTCTTGTATTTCTTATATGGTTGTAATCGCCCCAAAAATGGTAAAATGGGAAAATGAGCCCGTCAATGTCATCGGAAGAATCCGCAGCCACTATCGACTTCAAAATTTGATCTCTGTCACTTTCATGGAGCACTTCATCAACTTGTAAATGAAAACACCAATCTCCTTGTGCATGTGAGAGACCCAGGTTGGATTGTTGAGCAAAAATTTTACCATTTGATCGCATCTCCTCATCCCAAACCGAATTGATAAGTTTAATCTTTTTATCCTTTAGATTTTCCAGCTCTTTTTTCGTCCCATCCGTTGAATCTCCAACAATAACAATGAGCTCATCTACTAAGGGTAATAGGGATTTGATTGATTCTAGAAATGGATATCCGAAATCGAAACCATTTCGCACAAATGTGAACCCGCTTATACTCATGTGTAAAAATTTATGATGGTAAAATTAAATACTTTTTCATCATTGTTAAACAATTTTATAGTTCTTGTAAGTTGAAGAGATTCCTAGTTTTTCAAGGATTTTTTTCACTCTGTTTTTAATTGAAAGTTTATTGGAGGACAGGTCATACTCGAAGTTCCAGGTTTGCCGTGCAATACGCTCCTGCATCACTTTGGGGTGGGCCTTATCAAAAAGAGAAAGAATATCGATATTCGAAGCAAAATCATAATTGTTTGCATTTCCGAGCAATTCATTCGTCGCGGCATCATCACGGAATAAATTTGATTGTATTCTGGCTTTTTCCATCAAGATTATTGGATCCTTTACATAACCATAATGATAAATATATGCATCAATTAATTTCACATTTAGTTTTTGATTATCCCCTTTTCTAAATCCCTGGGCATCCCGATAAGAATAAATCTCAGGCTTGTTTTTTACGATGCGGATTTCGTGGGGGTACCATTTTTGTGCGCAGCCAACATATTCATAACTTCCATAAAAATGGAGATAATTAAATAGTAAACCATCAACCTGTTCGAGGTCTTTCCAACGGAGCATTGCTGCTCTGATCGAATCGTGGTATTTTTCGTGAACTACTTCATCCCCTTGAATATAAAAAGCCCAATCTGCTTCTGTACTGATCTCCCGGAACGATTTGTTCGTTTCTTCTGCCAGTACCCTGCCCCCTTCCCGTAAGGAATCATCCCAGACCGTTTCAATAACTTTTATTTTGTCCGGATCAATAGCGTTTATCAGATGAAGCGTATCATCTTCCGATTTTCCAACAGCTACAATCATTTCGTCGCAGAGAGGAAGTATTGAAGTAATTGCCTCAACAATTGGGAAATCAAATTTCAGGGCATTTCTAATAAAAGTAAACCCGCTTACTTTCATTGATATTTTTTATATATGGTTGAATTTTATTGCAAATATATGTGTTACACCCATCGGGTTTGCGAGTTGAAATAAAGAATAATTGACATCATAAGAATTTAAATTTTGCTATTTTTGGATCTATGTCAGATTCTCCCAAACGATCATATTCTGAGGACGAGAAAAAAAGTGTTTTTAATAGCGAATTTCTTCCACACATCGATGCAATGTACAACTTTGCCTATCGTTTGACTTTTGATGAAGACGAAGCGAAGGATCTGGTTCAGGAAACATTTTTAAAATCATACAGGTTCATAGAATCTTTTCAGGAGGGAACTAATGCCAAGGCATGGTTGTTTCGAATATTGAAAAACAGTTTTATAAACGAATTCAGGAAAAAAAGTAAGGAACCTCCCAAAGTTGATTACCAGGAGGTTGAGGCTTATTATAATTCTGAGGAAGTTGATGAAACAATCACCACGGACTTACGTGTAGAAACACTTCGTGATATGATGGGCGATGAAGTGTCAAATGCATTAAATAGTCTGGATGTTGATTTTCGAACAGTGATAATACTGTGTGACCTTAATGGCTTTAAATACGATGAAATGTCCAAAATTCTGGATATTCCTATCGGCACCGTGAGGTCACGCTTACATAGAGCGAGAAATTTGCTACGTGAAAAATTGAATGAGTACGCGAAAAGTATGGGATTTAAACAAAAGTAATAGTGACGGTATTAACAAATTGGGTAAAAAAGAATATCATTTCCAAGTATGTAATGTCCAGCTGCCCTGAAGAGCAGAAATGTCTTCATGTACTTGAAGTTATTTTGGACGATGAATCTACAAAAGAGGAAGAGAAAAAGTACTTTGAACACATTGAAAAATGCTGGACCTGTTACCAGAATTACAACCTTGAAAAAGAAATTCGTGAACTCATAAGGACTAAAATTGAAAAAAAACCTTTACCGGAGGGGTTGGTACAACAAATCAAACTAGAAATTGAAAAAACAAACTCAAACTAACACTATCCACGGTAAAGTAATTATTTTTTCAGCTCCCTCCGGTTCAGGTAAAACTACCCTTGTCAAGCATCTTTTAGAAAATAATCCTGATCTGGGTTTTTCAATTTCAGCAAGTACAAGAGACAAACGTGGACGAACAGAACAGGATGGGAAAGACTACTATTTTCTCTCGCCTGAAGAGTTTAAATTAAAAATTGACAGTGATGAGTTTGTCGAGTGGGAGGAAGTTTATGAGGGTAATTTCTATGGAACACTCAAGTCGGAAATCCAAAGACTTTGGAATGAAGGCCAGAATGTAGTTTTTGATGTAGATGTAAAAGGTGGAATGTCATTGAAAAAATATTTTGGTGATCATGCATTGGCCATTTTTGTGAAAGCCCCGTCCGAGGAGGTACTACGTCAGCGTTTGACCAATAGAAACACCGAAACTGAAGAATCTATTTCGCGACGACTTTTTAAAGTAAAATTTGAGAGTGGCTTTGCCAATCAGTTTGATGTGGTGCTGGTAAATGACGATCTTGAAGAGTCCTTTGCCATAGCACAGAAATTGTATTCGGAATTCATAAATTAGTTTACTGTCACATTGGGATTAGCAATAGATAACCCTTAATTTTCGGTTATGGAAGGAAGTGGTTTCTCTTTTATATCAGGCATGTAAAATGAAAATCGGGTTATTTTTTGGTTCTTTTAATCCTATTCACATTGGTCATATGATCGTTGCAAACGTCATGATTGAAGCAACGGATATCCGGAAGATCTGGTTTGTGGTATCTCCCCAAAACCCCTTTAAGAAAAGTCATAATTTACTTCACGAATTTGACCGGTTAGATATGGTTCGGGCAGCAACATACGAAAACTACAATATGGATGTGTCAGATATTGAATTCAAAATGCCTCGTCCAAGTTATACGATTGATACAATGACCTGGTTAAGTGAAAAGTATCCATCAAATGAGTTTGTGCTGATCATCGGAGAAGATAATTTAAAAGAATTTCCGAAATGGAAGAACAGCGACAAAATTCTTGAAAATTATGAATTGTATGTCTATCCCCGCCCCATGGCAACCGAATCTGTATTGAAACAACATCCTAAGGTAAAGTTGGTTTCAGCTCCTAAAGTGGACATTTCTGCAACATTTGTCCGGAATTTCGTTAAAAGTGGCAAATCGATCCAATACCTTGTTCCTGCATCTGTTGCAGATATGATCCGATCAAAGAAATTTTTTATCTGAGGTTGGATTGTCAGACAGTCATTATCTCTTCTTCCTTCTTTTTTATCAGTTCATCAATTCGTTTCGATTGGGCTTCAGTTTTTTGATTGAGTTTTTCCTCAGCAAATTTAATGGCATCTTCTGATGCTCCTTCTTTTTGTAACTCTTTCAAATGTCGAAGGCATTCATGACGGGCATTGCGTACACTTATTTTACCTTGTTCACCCTCGTGTTTAACCTTTTTCACAAGTGTTAATCGCCGTTCTTCAGTGAGAGAAGGTATGTTTATAATGATCTGTTCACCATCATTTTGAGGGTTCAATCCAAGATCACTGTTGGTAATTGATCGTTCAATTTCAGGGATTGTCGATTTTTCCCAGGGCTTGATCATTAATGTACGGGCATCAGGAGTATTGATCGAAGATACCTGGTTAATAGGGGTGGATGTACCATAATAATCCACCATGATACCATCAAGCATCGAAGGCATAGCTTTCCCCGCCCTGATTTTAGATAATACAGAAGCTGCATGCTCGATTGACTGATTCATCATTTCGTCTGCATTGTCCAGGTAAAAGTCTATTTCTTCCATAGTATAATTATTCTAATTTATTAAAGTTCCGGCAGGTTTTCCCTGCATGATTCGCAGTAGATTCCCGGATTTATTCATATCGAAAACAATTATCGGCAATTTATTTTCCTGACACAAGGTGAAAGCGGTCATATCCATTATATTCAATCCTTTTTTATAGGCTTCCATAAATGATATCGTAGTATATCGCTCAGCATTTGGATCTTTTTCCGGATCGGATGAATATACACCATCAACTCTTGTTCCTTTGAGTACCACATCAGCCTGAACCTCTATCGCACGTAAGGCGGCAGTGCTGTCAGTGGTGAAATACGGATTTCCAATCCCAGCTCCAAATATGACTATTCTGCCTTTTTCAAGATGCCTTACAGCACGGCGCTTAATAAAAGGTTCACAAACCTGGTCCATATTAATCCCGGAGAGCAATCGGGTAAACATACCAAGTTTTTCCATTGCACTTTGCAAAGCCATTCCGTTAATAACGGTTGCAAGCATTCCCATGTAATCACCCTGAACCCTGTCTATTCCAATTTTTTCAGCTTCCACTCCGCGAAAAATATTTCCACCTCCAATAACAATAGCTATTTCAATACCAATTTCCTGAACCGATTTAACGTCTTTGGCATATTGTTCAAGACGTAATGGATCAATACCAAATTGCTGGGAACCCATCAGCGCTTCCCCACTTAGTTTTAATAATATTCTTTTATACTTCATGGAAACTTTTCGGATAATATGATTTACGTGTTGATACTTAAGAAATGGTTCAATATTAATGTTATTCGAATTCCACCAATAGCTGATTTTTATTTACACTTTCCCCCAGATCTACCTTTACATCTTTTACCTTTCCATCAACAGGGGATTTAATTATATTTTCCATTTTCATGGCTTCAAGTACCAGCAGTTTATCTCCTTTTTTTACATCCGCTCCTGTCGTAGCATTTATATCAAGAATTAATCCGGGCATGGGAGCTTTAACTTGCCTTATTTCTGAAGAAGTAGTTGAGTTTATACCCATTTTTTCCAAAAGGAGGTCCAGCCGGTCTTGCAATTGTACCATGTATTTCCGGCCGTTTATTTTTAACACATATTTTTTTAATTTATGATCCTGGCTTAATACCAGCACCCTGAATTGGGCTTGTTTGTTACGTACC